>Ga0071330_1064141_pt1 | contig 294959 bp, 290 predicted proteins | sample GBScel77sediment_FD_63802 | JGI IMG/M metagenome (GOLD analysis project Ga0071330, IMG submission 63802) | Hot spring sediment microbial communities from Great Boiling Spring, Nevada - Cellulolytic enrichment Sediment 77C v2 (version 2) | ecosystem: Environmental > Aquatic > Thermal springs >... | reverse complement strand
CTCAGGGGTCGAGAAAGTGTACTATCTGCCGACGCCCGAGATTATTCAAAAAGAATTCGAGAAGGCCGATAAGGTTCTGAGAATATTCGGCAATGTGATGCAAACAGCCGGAGAAAAACTCGAGGCACTCGAAGAGGCGATTAACTTCTATGAGACCTTGTTCCAACATTTACAGAAAAAGAATCCTAAGTTACTCCGAGAGCTTGGTCTTGAATGAGGACAAGACTCATAGTTCCTCGCATCCTGAGAATATGGTGAGTAAGCCGGAATAAATTGTCCTAGAGGTTAGGTAAGTAGGATATTCTGTAGAGGTGTTGTATAGTTTGGATAAACATATACTTTTGCGTTATAGCATAGTACTCAGGTACTGTAGGAAGACTGTTGTTATTGGATGCATTTCTCTAGATGGTGAAAAGAAATAGTAGCCAGCTACGCCTAAAAGTATTAAACTGCATACTATGATGGCGGCGATATTTAAGCTCCCCTCGCGCCTTGACCGTCGAAAATCGAGGTTTTCTCAGCATTAAGAGATTTTTCGATGACGAACATTTCTGCTATATGTTTTTTAATAGATTATCTTGCTATTTTTGTGCTCTTCCACATTTAGGACAAAATATTACGTCGTAAGGAATCTCCTCACCACAATATTTACAGTAATTTAGAGAACGATATTTAGCCTCATAATAAGCGAATCCTGCAATACCTGCTATAAACAAAATTATCCCAATAACTACAAAAGGAAAAGCAAAAAAAGGCAAGGAGCCCTAAATATGGTAGTACAAAGCATCCCATACCAAATAACAGACTTCCGACCATGACTAATGATCCATAACCTTCAGCTTTAGCTTTATACTCTTTTTTCACATGATTGTTTTGTTACTTAATTTGATTTAAATTTTTGAGTGTTTAGAAAGTTCTATATCCGAAAGAGTTAATGGAGGAATCTCATGATGTCCTTCCTAAAGTTGTCGCCTATTTTTTATACTAATATGAAGAGACGTATCTGTTTCTTAAATATGCAATGACTTCCTTTAGTGGGTGGTCGCTACTTTTAACTGATTCGTAAATATCTTCAATGTCGTAAACTTTTACGTTCTGGCATTTAATCCCTTTATATGAGAGGGCTTCGGAGAGAGCATAGGCGTGCTTATCCTTATCATTCACAGGATGGGCGCTAATTAATGCTACTTCGATGTAGTTAAGATGGATCCTTAACCACTCATTGAAATGTTCTGTTAGCTTCTCTAACCTATCGGCTACTATGTCTCTGAGCGGACGAGTACTTTTAGGGTCAATTATTCCTTTGTCGGGAGAAATATGAAATCTCCATTTAACCTCTGCAATAGCCGCTCTATATTGATTATCAAGTCTTGTCAAGGAGAAGGCGTCTATCTCTATTGAGTGCCACGGCATTTTTGGCCTGATGGGTACTACTAGGTTTTGGGCATTTATCCAGTGCCCATTAACAACTTCCCTTAACCATCTTCTTGCTATTATCTCGAACATTAAGCCGTTCGTTTGTTCCACACCTTTTTTCGCCGTTCGCATATCCTTGACATAATCGTCTAGTTTTGTCGGATCTTGACTTATGTTCTGCCATACAGCTTGATCGCATATGTAGCTCAAGTATTCTTTAAACAGGGCTAGAATCTTGTTGACGGCTTCCGGTATTCCGGCTGCCCATTTAGGTAATAGCTTCGGTCTCCTAACAAGTAGATGTTTCACTAAACGTCCCCGAAAAGGTAGAACCTCAAGCTCTTCACATAACTTTTCAACTAATTCGCCAAGCCTCTTCTTCTCAGGCTCTGAAACCTCACCTCTCCTCACCATTAACCAAAGATTTGAAAACTCCCTAATGTCAATCAAGAGTTCAAACAACTTTTTAGGGTCCTGAATATAGTAACCTAGAGTCACACCTCTCACGTACAATACATCATTTAAACATGCTTTATGATAAGCGTTAACCTCTCCTTGTTTTTAATTTCCTGCCCTGTGCCCACCACGTACGCGATTCCATTCGTAGGCTCCCCAACTCAAAAAGTAGTACCCATTATCATTACCTCCAGCCCAGCTTTTGGAGAATGTCAACGGAGCTAGTTGTTCTAGCCACTCTAGTTCGTCACTGCTTCCTTTACCATTTATCATTTGGCAACCAACAAGAAAGTTAATTATAAGTTATTAGTTATGTTATGATTTTTTATTAAGAAATTTTTCCAATTATTCTCTTCAGCATTTGTTGAAAGAGTTCCGGTTTTTCAGTATGAATTATTTTTATGTTTTTTCTTGGTTTAATCTTAGTTAATATTGTTTCCAGTTGATATTGATAATAATGTCCGGAGGCTCTTATCCTGTATGATTCTATTCCCATAAGGGAAAGCCAGTTAGCTACGACATGATATTCTGAGCCTTCCTCCATTTGGGGCTCAGGTTCAGAGATTATTGATAGACAATCTTTAGAAAGGGTCCCTGTCATGTTAAGATCCTTTATCAGTTCTATGATTTCCCTGTAAGAGACAAGGATTAGTGTTTTTTCATTTACGTTTTCGATGCTCGTTTTCTCGAGCGGCGTTGGATAATCGACATACTCTTCTATTACGTAAGGTTTCGAGGGTAGGTCTGGAATTCTTTCTAATAGTTTAGCTAAAGGGATGGATGCTATAACAACCTGCATTTTCATTTCTTCAGCAATTGATAGCAGAGTATAAGCATATTCGACATCAAGCGAGTGTAAAGTGGCGAGCACTTGTTTTCTATCTTTTACCAATTTATTTATTATTTTTGTCGTCTCGACCGGTGTTATTGGAACCCTATCTGATCCTATGTTTGTCCCCTCAATTATTAAGAAATCTATCTTTATGTCTTTGTTTTCTTCCAGAAAAGTGAATAAGTCTTCGCCTCTGTTGATTTCATGGAAAATAGTCGGTTCTAGAAAGCTTTCTATCCTGAAGTCGCCCGTGTAAAGTACGCTCTCATTTTTTCCCAAATATATTAAAGCGTATGCAGGGAAGGCACTGTGGGAAACCGGCACTGCCATAACATTGTTTTTATCGTTTTGAAAAGGTTTCAGCTCCTCTATTTCTATGTAGTATTTTCGCGGTATCAAGGAAAGCCATGTAGGTGAAGTACACCATTTCTCTTCCACGTATTCGTAGACTGCCCTACTTGGAAGGTATACTTTTGTCTTATGGGGAATATTTGAAAGGGCGCCCAAATGGTCTAGGTGCATATGGGAGATGTAGACACCGTCCGTCCCTTCATACCATTCTGGATTAGGAAGGACGCCTATATTTCTAAGCTCTGTTATTCCTCTTGGTGTAATGAAACTCGAATAAAATCTATTCATAAGGTCGAATCTTATACCTTGATCAAAGATAATTATTTTATCTCCATCTTCTATTCTAACGAAGTTACCTCCAATACTTGTTAAGCCGTTAAGAATTTTTATCTTCATCATAACATCTTTCCTTCACATTTTAGGTCGTAGGATGTATCTTTTTTGAATTTTTTCATAAACCTCTAGCTTCATGGTTTCTAAAGGATTCTGAAATCTTAACAATTTTGGTTGTCCACTTCCTATATCATAGACTATGTAAAGCCAATAATTTTCTTTTTCTTTTGCTGCAAGGTCTGCCTCGTCCTCAGTAAGTTCTGCATAAATTTCAAGTCCCTTATGTCCTTTTACCTCTATTAATCTTATTTCTCCTGTAGAGGGGTTTATACTTTTTACATCATAATGTTCTGTTTCAGGTACCAAAAATGGTATTCGTCCTTCAGCTCTTTCAGTAGCTAATACTTTTTCGATGGCCTGTTCTTCTATTTTCCGTTTAACTTCTTCAGGTACGTCATCAGGAGGTTTTGATGAGATTCTCAAAAAATGCAAATAGCCTACCTCATCCGATACGGAAACGTCTATATCTGAGTTATTAATCCAATCCTTCTCGTGGTCCCTTAATCCATAGTTTTTAAGTTTAGACCTGTAAGTATTTGTAATGTTTAAAAGTTCAGTTATATTTTTGATATTATCAATAATGCTAGCATAAACAGAAATATTTGAATCTCTAGCTTGCGTATCAATTCTTTCTATTCCTAAACAATTTGCTATTGCTTCGGATACAAGCCTTAGAAGAGAGGATCCTCTAAAAATTTTTCCATGAGTTACATCAAAACCAACAATATCGACACATAAAAGGGACCCGTCTCGTTTGTCTTTGATTAAAACTGGTATTAGATTTATTTTAGCTTCACTTTCCCCTCGAGCGGATATGCAGATGGCTTCCCCTCTACTATTCGTTTGAGTTAGGTAGGCGTAAAAGTCATCTAATGAATTAACGTAAGTTGGCATTTCTGATCCTTTACAAACTTTAATTGTTTCGTCTTTGACGAAGAGATTGAGATCTAGTAGAGGCGCTGAAGCTATCAGAAGTTCCCTTAGACATGTAAATATTTCTTTATGATTTTCAAAACCAAATAGTTTTACGACTTCTTCCACTTCTTTCCTCGTGCGTGGTTTATAGAGAATTCCTTTAGATGAGATGTCTTTTTCTATTTCTTGTTTAGCCATTATGATTGAGCGTACAAGCTCCTCGAGCCCTGCCTCATCCTTTTCTAAATATGTCTTTATGAATTTTGCCTCAGTTACTTTGACAAATTTCTTTTTCTTTCCCTCTTTAGTCAATGCTACAGGGGAGGGAATCGTCGTTATGTCTCTCGTCTCAGCGTAGTAAAATAACATTTCCTGTCCTATTATTGGTCTTGGTCGGAGCTCAGCCTTTTTTAGGTTAAGTAATTTCTGGTACATTGAGTTTAACGCTGCTTTATCTACAACGTTGTCAGTAAATAAGGTGTAGGCTTCAACGTCCTTTTCTTGGCCTAATCTCCACACCCTACCAATTCGCTGTTCAACTTTTATCAGGCTCCATGGAATTTCATAATTAATTACAACGTTTGCAACTTGAAGATTTACTCCTTCAGCGATAACATCTGTTGCTACAAGAATTCTTGCTTTCGGATCTTTTTCAAAGGCTTGACGCACTTTATTGAATAGTTTTTCATCACGCGTCTCTTCTGAACTTAAGCTTAATATACTTTGGCCCCATTCCGGATGCATCTTCCTGAGGTTTTTAATAATATAGTCAAGAGTGTCTTTGTATTCGGTGAAAATTATGACTTTTGAGTTGCTTTCTGATATTATGTTCTCAAGGAGCGAGATTGTAGCGTTGAGTTTAGTATCTCCTTTTTCCATTATGGATTGAGCCATATCTTTGAGTTCTCTTATTTTTTCCATGTCAGTTGGGCTCAGGAGAGAGGACGCTCTGTCTAAGAATTCGTTGAATACCTCTTCAGGGTCCCTTTCGTATTCGAAGTCTTCGTATCCAACTCCGAGAAAACTCTCGACACTTGTCACAAGTTCTTTGGGGAAATCGCGCTCGCCCCTTTTCAGCAGAAGCCTTTGAAGCGTTGTCCAAGCCGCGTATGGACTTGATGTCGCCCTTTTAAATACCAAAATTATCAGAAGCGGGATCACCTTCTCACTTATCATACCTTTTTCATAAGCAAATTCAACTAGCTTAGTTCTAAGAAAAGTCACAAGTTCCTTCACGAATTCTTTTTCATCTTCTCTTTCGGCGATAAGGCCTGCATAAAATTTGGCATCAGTGAAAATTTTCCTTTCTTCATAAATGTTATTGACGTCTTCTTTAGTTCTTCTGAAAAGTATAGAACCGTGTGTAACTTCATAAAATAACCTTTTATCAAGATTTTTCCAATCTTCAACTAGATAAGGGTCAAGTAATTTTAAGCGGAGTATGTAGTCCTTAGGGTCTCCACGATGGGGAGTTGCGGATAGAAATATGACGTTTCTTGATGGTTTCCCTTCAATAAGCATTTTTCCTATTTTCCAGAATCGCTTAGTCTTATAGCCGAACTTGTGAACCTCATCTACAATTATTAGGTCCCATTCTATATCCACAATTCTAGATATTCTTTCCTCCCTTTTGAGTAGATCCATTGAAACAATGTAATAACCTTCTGGGAAGCCTTGCATCCTGTAAAATTCAATATTATCTCTTTCCAAGTGTTTGATCTTTGATGTCGGAATTCCCATTGTGACTAGTTCTTTATGCCATTGCAAAACTAAAACTCTTGGAACAATTATTAGTATTCTTTTGACCCTTCCAGTGCTTTCTAAGTATTTTGCTATAGCTAAGGCTGTGATGGTTTTTCCTAGGCCTATTTCATCTCCAATTAATACTCTAATTGGTTTTCGTAGAACTAATCTAGCGATCGTTTCACATTGGTGTAAGTAATGTTTTGGAGGATTTTCAGTCGAAGTTTTCAGGTATGGAGAGAATAACGGGTTATAGCTAAACAGGTTAAGCACGTTTGTAAGAAAGGTTTTCACGCCTTCCTTTAGCTCCATATCTATCCACCTATTCTATTTCAAAAAAGAGTTTAAACGCTTTAACCAAGCGTCGAAGCTCTGCATATTTCCCTTTTTTCCACCATAGCTCTCTGAACGCCGATGCCCAATAGTGAGCGTCCCAGCCTGTCATGTCAAATATTTGCGCTTGAAGTTTACTTATGCTTTCAATCTTTTTTAATGAAGGGCGAACGCATGCGTATATTAGTAGTCTATTATATTGTTCAAGACCCTGAACCAAGATTTTGTCATTATCTATCGGGCTTTTGAATTCTTTAGCAAGCAAAAAGAGTTCGTTCGGGTTTATTTTTGTTTTAAGGTCAATTGAACTTTTTAGCGGTGTCTGTGGGGTTGATGACCATATAAAGATTGCCTTGTTTCTAGTTAGTTTAATCTGATATCTTGTCTGTAATACTTCTTCTAAAGTTGTGGCTCTCATTTTTCATCACCCTGAGTTTAAAGATTACTTTTTCTGATAACGGTGTAAACGCTGGTATCTTTGAACTGTCTAGGGTTATTGGTTGTTTTAATTTAAGAATGCCTATAAATTTTGTCTCTTTGGGTTTTATGATCATTTCGATATCTCTCAATTTCTGGACTAAGTAGCCTGCAAGTTTTGAGTCTATGTCTTCACATGAGAAGTTGATATTGCTCTCAAATGTTATGAGGAGTTGTGGAACTGTTGCTTCTTGATTAAGCTTGGAAAGGGTCTCTGTAGCCATCTGCATTGAAATTAGATTTTTAGGAATTATTTGAGTCAATTTTGCACCTACGTGTGTTAAGTCAAGCTTTTCGGTTTCAATCTCTTCTTCCAGAGATTCCACTCTAACCGTTAGGTTTGATATTGATTCTGTCCCATCCTCGCCTATGGCTTTAATTTTAAAAGTGTGGTCACCTATATCTTCTAGTGCGCCCAGTTCCCATGTTGCTTCAAGTGGTGCTTTGCCTTTTCCTGGCTTGACGGTTCCCTTTTCAACTTCTATACTGATAGGGAAATCGTAGGAGTCTATCGGTTCTATCCTTACCCCTACTTTCACCTCTTCGCCTGTTTTTATTGTTAATGAGCTTGGTTTTAGTGTTAATATAAATCCTGTCGCAATTATTCTCTCTTTTTTGAGAATTGTTCCGTTTTTCAATATTTTTTCCCAATCTTTTTGATTACTCAGGTCTTCGAGCCTTATTCTTTTGCCTGCGATTTCCACTTCAAACCATATTTCATGCACCTCTTTTCCTATTCGCTTGATTCCGCTCTCAGCTTGAAGGTTTTCTTTCATGAGTGCTGCCGCTATTCTATAGGGGAGGATTTCGGCATCATCTTTGATGTTGTTAGGTATTTCGGCTCCGTTTTGTGGGGCTATTTGTTTCCAATATAGTTTCCCATCCATCATTATTCCGATGTCGAAGGTTTCTATACCACTTCTTACTGCTTGTTCAATGGTGTGTCGTGTGGTTAAGGGGGCGGATGTTACAGTGTAAAATGTATCTAGGATGCCTCTGAATGTGTATCTATTTGTTCCTTCGATTAAGTCCCAGTTCTGGTTCATTTTTAAGAAGTCAGCTAGGTCCTTGAAGCTAATGTCTGTTCTTATTTTCGGTCCTGTAGCAGGGTTTTTTAATCCAGCTTCAACTTGTGGTATGATGGCAGAGGCGGCGGATGTTGTTGTCCATTTTATTTCATCTTTTCCAGCCACTTTTGCAGGATAGGCTATTCTGGTTAATGCTGATAATAGATGTTCGTTTAATAGCCTGTTATTATCTTGGATATATTCTTTTAACTTCTTCTCTTGCAAGTTTCTTATATCTTTGTCTTTGTAGTACTCAGCTAAACTGTACATGACCTCTTCTGCCGATTTTATTTTAGCTGCGAAAGTTAGCAAAGTTTTAAAGTCTAATTGCTGGTGGGGGCATACCACGACTATCGTGTTTCTGTAGGTTCTTCGGCCCTCCTTGCCTTTCATGAGGATTATGTTTCTGACGTCTTCTTCGTTTATTTCGGGTTTTATGAGAACTACGAGCCTGGGTTGTGGTTCGTCATCTATTGTAATTTCTTCCAGTACGTCCCCGTAACCTATCACTTCTGTAGTTTTTTCGTCGAAGATTTCTCCGCGTTCTTCTATGCCTCTTCTTTCTTTTTTTATCAGTATGTTTTTTGCGCACTCAGTGATGGCTCTATAAAGTTCTAGTCTTGGTTCGCGGAGTTTTTCAGCGGCTTTCTTCTCTACATACTCGATTACTGAGGGGTAGGGCGTAAACCAGTAGCGTCCGCTCTCTGAAGTGAAGTGGGGTAGTCGGCTGACCATTTCCGCCAAGGTGTCTTTAATGTCTAAGGGTGTTAGACCTTCTGTTATGAAGTTTTCTGGCTCGTAAACCATTAGAGCTATTTCTTTTGTGTCTGGGAAAACTTTTAATGGTTCTTTGAAGGTTTCATATGTGTAGGTTTTCAGGAAAACCGTTGTAGCTATTTTGTATGCTAGTTCGCTTTTTGAGCATTCTATTACTGAGCCTAAACGACCTTCTTCTGAAACTATGTCTCTGGAAACGACATCTCTGAATTCGCTGTGACTTTGTGTGAGGATTCTCGTTCTTATATCGTTATCTTTTAGGTCTATGTGCCATGGCATTATGAAACTTGTTTCTTTTTTGAGGCGCAGAATTCGCCTGACGACTTTTCTCGTTATTCTTATAGCATCTCTTGTTTTTTGGAGGTCTCTGTTTCTTGTTACAAATTCTTGTAGAACTTCAATATATTTCGGATGGAAGGGATATGTGTCTTTTGCTGTGGCGATTCTTCCTGTTTCTGTTGAGTATTGCCAGTCGGATTCTACCCCAAAAAGTTCAGGTAGTTCGCGGTATTTCTTGTATAGTTCGTCTCTAGCTTTCCACGCCTCGTTTTCTGGAATTTTTTTGAATATTCTTTTTTGAAGGACTTTTGCCACGTCGTCCGGCGAGATTGGGATTACTGTTTTTGTTGATTCTCTGCTTAGGTTTCTGAGGACTTTGCCAGCATAGCCCATGAAAACATCTTCTTCTAAAAGTTTCTTTTGCCCTTCAACCTTTCTGTATTCGGCTTGAACCGAGGCAACTAAGACTATTTTGGGCGTGTCTTCCACTGCTCTTGAGAGGTAGTCGAGGAAAAGGAGAACTTTTTCTCCATAGTCTTTAAGGTCGAGAGATTTGTCCATGTTGAAGATATAGTGAACTATTTCGTCCATTAATATAAGGATGGGCTCTTTTGATTCGGATAGTATGCTTTTCAGGAGAGTTACGTCTGGGGCCGGAGCCTTTTCACTGTCTAAGTGTTTTACTTTGCTGTATGAGCCAAGTCTGTAGGCTAGCATTCCCCATATTGTTTTTATTGTGAAGCCTTCGGCTTTGTATGGTTCTTTTGGGTGTGGTATTAGGTCGGCTCTACTTCCGTCCATAACAATGATTATCGGTTTTCCAGCTTCAGCTATTTTTGCGGCCAGTTTTTCGTTTATTTCTTTTAGCGTAGCTGGGTCACTAAAGGCGTGGTAGAGGGCTATTTGTGTGTGGGTTTTTCCTCCGCCGAAAAGCGATGTTAAAAGGTATATGGCTCCGCCTTTTCCATTTTTGAGGGTTTCAGCTATGTCTTCTATTAGTTCTTCCATGGATTTTGTTAGGTATGTTCTACTAAAGAATTCTTTTGGGTTTGAGTATATGGGTTCCTCCTCACCTTTTAAGATGTCCCCAAGGTCTGGAGCTGCTTTATCGTCTAACCTTGCATCGTATACGTCTTCCCAAACTTCCATTATACCGTTTTTTATTAGATTTAGTATTCCTATTTTTAATCACCTTCCTCCGTGAATGATAATTTTTGTTGAGGTGATAAATATTCTACTATTCTTTTACATAAGCTCCATTCGGGATCTTCTTTTGGGAGGGTTTTCGCTAGGATTTTTGCTAGTGTTAGGGCTTCCTCGGCATAGGAGGGGTATGTGGTCGTAAGTCCCTCGATTTTGCGCCTGAATTCTTCCCTGGAGTATGTTGCCGCGTAGTACTCAAAGGTGTGGAGAGCGTCCACTGTGCATCTTATTTGTGGGTTTTCTGGGTTTAGGCCTCTGACCTCCAACATTTCGGCGAGTTTTGAGCGTTCGTCAGAAGGGGGCTCTATGAGTTTGTAAGCTTTGGCCTTAGCTACTCTTGCGCCTGGTTCTGCCTCGCCTGTGAGAATTTTCCAGGATTTTATCGCCATGTTAAGGTCTAGGGATGTTCCTATGGAAAATATTCTTAGATCCGTGCTGTCAAGCGTCTTTTTCTTTGCTCCAGGTAAAATAGACTTTACGAGTAAGTAGAACATCGCGTCTGGTTGTTTTACGCCTTCTTTTAGTTCGGCTTTTATTGCGAGGGCTTTTGCTAAGCCTAAGTATGTAGCCGGGTAAACATAATTGTCTATTAGGGTTTTTGTGTCTATTTTTCCCATAACTTTTATTTCGCGGTATTTTGTGGCTACCGCTAGGGCTGCTGCAAGTGTCCCAATAACTAGGTCTCTGCCTATGGCGCCTATATCCATTAGTTCTCTGGCTCTTTTGGCCGATTCCTCTACCATCAGGTTATAAAGTTCTGAGGCTTCGATTGTACCCTCGGCTCCTTTTCTCCAGACAACAATTATGCTGGTGTCCATTGAGAGCTTTCCCCTCTTAACAACGCTTTGCATAGTTTCTGTGGTGATTGGAAAGGCATTTGTAACTCTGAAGCCAGCTGCATTCCATCCAGCCTCAAGTAAAGCCTTCCAAGCGTCTGGATCAGTATGCGCATAGTAAGTTACCAGCAAACCATCATCCACAAGCCTCGAGGCCATATTAATGAATGAGGAGTTCAAAAGGTTCTGGAAATGTTTTACACCGTCTTCATATTTAGCATTGGGACCTAGCCGTGGGGGGTTCAAGCTAACTTCGCTCAACGCATACTTTTCCCACTGTGTAGAAACCTCAACCCAGTTATCACCAACTTTCTCAAAGAAGGCTTCAGGCAGAAACTTCGGCATAAGACGACCATCTTCAACGTCGCTTAAAGCCCTCTTAAGCCAAACATAGTAGAAGTCGCTGAGCTCAGCATAAGCAACATCATCATAGTAGGGTGGATCTGTTACAATAAGGTCAAACTTCTTATGGAAATCAAGCTTACTCAATATAGTAGCGTCATCGAGTAATACTTCGCTGCTATTAACATTATTGCTAAGAGCTAACGTAAGGTAAGGCAACATTTTATCGGTCGCTTTGTCAAAGTTGGATAGCATTGTCCCAGTCCCGCTCATTTTCGTGAAGGGGGAGACATCTCCCCAGTTCCACATAATCGCTATACCTCTCATGGACAAAGTGTGAGCGACTTGAGCTGGTAATTGACCGCCATAATTCCAAACTGTACCTAGCGAATTATAATCAACGTATCTGAGGAGCACAATGGCAAGATATGTTGTCACTGCTTCTGCGTAGTTGAACACCTCTTCTTTGCTTAATCCCTCTTTGACCTTTTCCTGCTCTATCTGTTTGCCTGCTTCGCGAATCAGCTTAACTAGCTTTATAAGTGTTAAAAGTTGGCGCGGATTAAAGAATTCACACCAACTTTCGACAATTTCTGTAGGAAATCTTAATCCACCCCCTTTATGCCCATATGGTGGAATTTGCTCTTTTGGTATATCTGGATCGTTTGTCTCGAGCATTTTTAGTATTTCTTTCCTCGCAAGGTCAAGTTTTTCTTGGTCTTTTTCTGTGCATGGCTCGAACTCTAGGTCTCCCTGCCTCACCTTAACTTTGACCAGTAACCTCTGCCTGGCTGGTGTCTCACTCACCCATGGCGGTAGTTCTTTACTTGTGCCGTAGCCCAACCCTTTATTGTAGAGTTCAAGGGCGAACTTAACGTAACCTTTCAGCCTTCCCTTGATATCTTCTGGTAGATTTTTCGTTTCAGTGTAGTGCTTCCCTGTCTGTGGATCTATCTGCATTATCGGTTGGTGACAAAGCAGGCAGACACCCCTCTCCCTTCTAGCTTCAATATTGCTTTCCGGGACCCTGAATTCTTTTCCACAGGCTGTTATTCTCAAGCCTGAAACTCGCGCCCCTTTAACCGCCCCATCGCCAAGAACCTTATTCAAATCAACAACCTTTATCTTCACTTTATCGCCCTCAACCACCGGCTCCATCCAAGCAAGCCTCGCATATCCTTCCTTACCTTTAACCCTCGCAAGCCACCAATTCCCAACCAAGGGCGTCCAACGTCCACAATGAGGACACTTGATCTCCCAAGAACCAATATAAACAGCAACATCATCCTCATAAAGCTCCCTAATTAACGGATCTTCCTTAAGCCTCTCAGTAATCCACTCACCCCAACGTCTCACATCCTCCACGAGTTTTTTACCATACTTAGACGGATACTCCAACACCGCCTTCAAGAAGATGTATGCAACTGGTAAAAGCTCGACAGCTGTAGCTTCAATGCCCATCCGCATGGCCTCGAGAGGTATTGAACCGAAGCCGGCAAACGGGTCAAGCAATCTCACACCCTCAAACCTATAGAATGGAGGGTTGTTATGAGCCGACTTACTCTTACCCCCAATACCTATAGCCTTCAGAAACCCCCCAGGACTAGTGTCCTCTGGAAGAATACAACCAGCTATAATAGCCCTAGCAGATATAAGGGGCTTCCTAGTCCACCAAAAGACCATCTCCCAATGCGGAGGCCGGCCAGGCCCCTTCTCAACAGCTGAAGCTTCACTGACCTCACGCCAAGGAAACTTAACAGACTCGATAAAACGCCTCTCAGAAGGTGACGAAAGACCATGTTTAGCAAAGACTGTCTGAGTACACAAGGCTAACCACTAATAAGATCATTTTGATTAGGTCTACATATGTCTTATTCAGTTGTCTCGCTTCCTCCGTCCTCATATCTATAAGCTCGGTAGTTGGAACGACAGGGGAACTTGTTTTCAAAACAACTAACTTTAGGTCTCGCAACATGTGATAGATAAGTGGAGAAAACATAAAAATCAACCCCGCCCCTATCTTACAAAAATGGATCAATAAACACGCTCAAGAAAATAGCATAAAAACAATACGGTATTGGGGGTTTATTTAGTCAGGAGCTTCTTCTATAATCTTCATGTACGGAATAACTACATTTTTCATCCTACTATTATATTAAAAGTGTTTGGTTTTAGAGTTAAACCATTTCACCTTGGTTTTATTTTTGATGTACCAAGACTAATCGTCTTCACTGTAAAAGGTTGATATGTTTGAGTGTTGATAGAGATTTCTGTTTTAATTTCTGGGCTACTGATCTTATGGTTGAAGATGACTAGGTGTCATCATGAGGAGTCAAGCACTACAATAACTTTCACCTATGGAGAGCCTAAAAGAATAAAGTGGATAAGGTCTGGATAGATCCGGTAAATACTTGAGTAAAAAATAGGTCATCGGAGAAAGTAAAGAGCTGCTATAATTATGAGTTTCTGATTTCCAATCCTTACTTAGCAGGTGCAGAACGAGGGGGATTGCAAAGACTATGATATCTTTTATAACGAAGATGACGAACCTTATATGATATCGTTTAAAGGGGTCACTTTTGGCGATGAAAAATAGCGAGCCAGAGTGTCACCTTCGATGATGTAAAGTGGATCAGGAGGATTCTGAAAACTTAACTTTTTAAATATTTTTCTGAGCTTTCAAAATACTCCTTGAACACCTAACCATGGTTGCGGCCATCTAAAACTAACTGAGACTTTATCCTATAAAAATGCAAAAGTAAGACTTAATTGTCTCTTCACCATAACTATAATAATAACATGAGTGAGGAAGAGACTAGGATTTTAGAGTTATTGCGAAAATTAGAGAAACTTAAAAATGAAGGTCTACTTACTGAAGAGGAATATAAGGTTAGGAAGGAGAAACTGATCGATGCCCTCTTGCAAGAAGGGAAGTATGCATATTATAAAAGTAGTATTGAGAAAAAGCAACCTCGAAAGTCAAGGATCTATATTGCTATTATTATTCTCATAATTCTCATAGTGTGTAGTTTGATATTTTTATGGAATTTACTACTACCTAGAGGAACATCTCCTACAACATATAACTATACGTACTTCGGTCATCTTACTCCAACCTCTAGGATAATTTACTCCGGCTCAATCACCTTAGAAAAAGACTGTTCTATGAAAGGTTGGAGTATCCAGGCAAATAAGGGCGATATTATTAGTGTTTATTGGGAATCTAATGATTACTCTACATATGTAGCGATTGGGTCAGATGCAGATCGGGAAAGAAATAGACAATATTATTGTGAAGTCTTAATACCTTTTTGGAGAACGAGTTGGCCTGCAGCCGATTATGGTTATTCAGGAAGCTTGGAGTTCAGGGTCCCATCATCAGGAACATGGCACGTTATAATCGCGAATGGAAACTGGGAATGTATTTTCTCAGAATGTCCAATAACGGTTACAAGGTTAGAGATTATACATACACCAAGCTAGAGGGTTTAAAACAAAACGCGGATTAAATCTCGAAATCAAAGGATGGTATAACATTTAACCTTTTAATTTATTACGTTTTTATTTTTAAAGTACCCTTTATATAAAACCTTGTTTGGGTCATTCGGATCATAGTATTATAATACATCTGATCCGAATGAGCCGACGTAATACTTTTTTTCAATTTAGTAATACTAAACAAATTGTTCGAGCTTCGCGGGAAGTGCATATATGCCCCGGCCAGTCCTAACAATACGGCCTAGGTTAACCCCGAGGTTAAGCGCTCGCTTAAGTGTCCCTTCTGGGAATGGTAAGCTTTCAATCAATTCTCGGCGTGTAGCAGGATTACCCTTGGCTTCAATATATTCCGCAATTGCTTCAAGAGCCTTTACGACCTCGCTCTGAAAATCTTCAAAAACGACCGGCTTGCCCTTTATTAATAACTTCTCATCGGATTTTTCGAACTGTATCTCGAATGTCTGCTCCTCGCCATAACGTTGCTTGATAGTTTTTAGAATTTTACTATCCTTGAAACTTTGTAGGAGTAAAACGATGTCAGCCTCGTTTACGAGAACCGAGCTCCCTCGAATCTCGTCTTTCGCCTCGACCGCAAAGGGCAAATTTTTTCTTAGGTGATGAATGAGAACGAAACAACACTCGTGATCATAGCTGATTTTTCTGAGCCGCGAGAGAACGCGGCTTACATCAGTTGCCTTATTCTCATCCGTTTTACTAACTAGGTTTGTCCATGCATCGAAAATTATCAGTCTGTAACGATTTTCCCCTAACACCCCCTCAAGCCAATTTAGACATCTATCATGATCGAGGGAAAAATTTTCCATGACCACAACATCAATATCGTCTAATGGATTCAGTTTCAAGGCTTCCACTCGTTGCTTATAAATGCCCGGGTAATTTTCGTTGTCAATTAGCAACACTTTCCCCGATACGGCGACAGGCAAGACCCCTAAAAAACTCCCCCCGCTCGCGACACAGTGAGCTAAATGTAGTGATAAGAAGCTTTTCCCGACACCTGCCTTACCCGCCAGAATGACGAAGCCATATTTCGGAATTAAGCCTTCTATGATCCAATCTATGGGACGAGCTTCGGCGACGACCTCACTTAAGGGTCTGACCTCAATGTTAAATTTTTGGGGTAAAATTTTAAACAACCCCTCAGCCTCGTCAGGGCCGAGGAAGGAAGAGAGCTCTTCCTTTAGTTTCGACCAGGCCGCAATCTCGCTTAATGGTTTCATGAAGGTGTCATGAAGTGCCCTTAGCCTATCAGTGATTTCGGGATCATCAGCCAGCAGACATATCGACTTAACGATGACGCCCGCCTCGAATTTCGGTATACCAGTTTTGCGAAGGGCGCCATTAAGCCAAAGGGATAGGTTGTGTCGGTGCCCCTCGGTCCACACCCTTGAAAACTCAAGAATGATTTTTTCATGTTTTGCGATGAATTCGATGATTGTTTCAAGTAACCTAACTTTTGATTCGTCCAGCTCGGCAATCGGTCCTTTCGATATAAAACGATATTGATGCCCGTCTACTACGCTGGGCGGTGCCACAGCATAGCGAGTGGCGGCCAACAGTTGGACACATTTCGATTGTAGGTTCGCTTTGGGATAGTAATTTCCTTTCGATTTCAGGTATAGGTGATAGCCCCGGCGTGTTTCCACGATTAATGTTTGTCCCACCTCATCAAGGAAGAGTCTAAGTAATTTTTTCTCATCACAATCGATAACAAAAAATGGCTTTTCGATTCGGACCGCAAGGTTGTCTCCTTTTTCGAATACGGTCAGTAGCTCTTCTTTGGAAAGGTCTTTCCATCTCAGCCCCTCCCTCGGTTCTTTTGAACGAGGGGCTAGTGGAAAAACGGTTAGGTTGAGCGATCGATAAAAATTAAAGAAATCATCGAGTTTTATCCAGTAACCAAGAACTTCCTCCACCTATTTCACCTCAGCGGGTTCAATCACAATTTTATTGGCTTCTTTCGAGACCCAGACGTAGTCCGGTAACTCCTCATCCCAAACTTTTGGTATTACCAAGACCTTGCTGGAACTTATCCTCAACACCTTTTTGAGAACCCGGTTTTTACGCCCTCCCACCATTTTCGTACCCGATAAAATAATTAAAAAATGAAATATTTAAATACAAGTTGACATTTTAGTTTACATAATGTCGAAGAACAAAATTTTAGAGCTTTTATGGGAAGCTCCGAGGTCGGTTAACGAACTTGTACAATTAATGGGTCGGTCAAGACAGGCAGTTTGCAAAATTTTAAAGAAATTACGTGAGGAAGGAGCGGTCGCGAAAGAGGAAGGGAAAAGGGGGCGATATTTTTTAACGCCCGCGGGCCTGAACGAGTATTTTGACCGACGCACGAACAGGTTGGTATATGACTATTATATCCTTCCCAAGTTTCATTTTTCTGGACACAACTTTCACGATATACTCCGCGCGCTTCGTTCGTTTTTCGACCTCCGAAACCTGCCCGCGCCAATGAGTTATAGGGCAAAATTGTATGTTTCGGAGGACCTCGAGCGGGAATACCAGGACTGGCGGGCATCCGTAAGCTATAGGGAAGGTGTGGGGGTTAAACCTGAGGACACTCTCAGAGAACTCACGTCCGAGTTTGTAAACCAAATCGTTTGGTCCATACTCTTCGAGAGAATTGCCGCTTATGTTTCGAGTAAGAGACCTCTAGACGAAATGGAGAGTTTTAATATCCGATTGTCTTTGGACATTTCGTTTAAACCAGACAGGAACGTGTTAAGGAGGGCCGCAGCATTGCTAGCTCTCTGGGCCGTTGAGTGTTACTATGGGGTTAGCGACGTCACCCTATTTGACATGATAAGGTATCTAGAGGCCGCCGATGAAAGCCTCAAAGGTTTGGCGGACTTAGCGGAAAAAGCATCGATAACAACGATAAAAAAAGAGGAAGAAAAACATGGGGATCTTATATCTATAACTACTGCTATACATAGGAAAAAGAAGAAAGACGACCCCGAGAGGTTGAAAGCGGTAAAGGCCCTTGTGGAAAGGGTTATAGAGATCCTGAGAACCGAGGGGCAGGTCGATAGGAAAAGTTATGTGGCGTTAAAGGAGGCCCTGAAAACCATTAATGTATAATTGTTTCGATTCAAGTTGGCGGCTGAAATTATCGTGTTTGTAGTAACATCATTGACTTTTCACCTTGATACCATATAAACTAACTTTGCCATTTTACGAACTTGAGATACATTTTGAAGTTGAAGAATATATTCTGTCCAACATAGCTTGGCCCTAAGTAAAGAGGCATCCTAAAAACATCTACGTCGACAAAAGATCACTTCTTTTTTACATACCATCTTACTCCACATGATTGACATTCATATTCCCATGTATTTGAAGCAACTTTGACACCTACGTACTTTGTGCTTCCGCATCTTGGACATGTGAGAATTTTCACCCTCTTACTGGCTGCTTTTTTATGAATTATGAGAACCGGTATTATGATGGTTATTATTAGAAGATAAGCCACTACGTTTCCCACGTGAACAACCGAGCTATCGACCCTTATTTCATTAAAACCCTCAACTATAAATTCCCCAGTCAATCTAGTTACTGGAAGTATTTCTAGATATTGAACGAGATAAGTGCCTAGCTGGTCTTTTTCTGAATATAGATTATAATTGCCGATGGTTAGAACCCCTGAAGCTACTGGTGAGTCGTCACTTTCATAATAAGCCTTCAAGGTAACCTTCACAGTAAAGGGAACTAGAGTATTGACCTCGAATGATGTTTTTATTTTATCAAATATGACCTTTATGGTGTTGCTACTGAAGCTTTTCAACCCGTATTTGTTGTCAGTTATTTCCGATACTGAATAAGTAACCTGTTTAATGTCATAAGACACTAAGTCATTGTTTAAAAATATCTCCCCCTCAAATGGGCTACCATCATAACTGTAATATGCTTTATAGGATACCTTCGCCTGTTTACCAACCTCTACACGTTCATTGATGGGCTTAAGCTCAACTACAACAGTATCAAATATGATTTGTACTTCATTGGTTTCGAATGCTTTAAGCCCGTAGAGTTTATCATCTATCTGCGATGCGTAATACGTAACTAAGCATACTTTATCATATATTAATGGTTTATTAAGAGTTATTTCACCTTGGAATGGCATCTTATCATACTCATACCAAGCCTTAACCACGAGAGGGGCCTCGCTTCCAATATCTACTCTCTCTTTCAGAGTTATTAGTTGAACATTAACCTTGTCGAATATAATCCTCACTTCATTGGTGATGAAAGTCTGGAGACCATAAAGCTTGTCAACTACCTTAACAGCTTTATAGGTGTAAAGACCAACAACATTTTGCACCTTACTGTTAGATAATATCACATCACCCACAAATGGTTGCCCGTCGTATTCATACCATGCATGTATAGTTATTGGTGCTTCTGATCCTACATCCACCCTCTCTTTCATGGTCTTTAACGATACAGCGATTCTATCGTAAACTATCTCTACAGGCTTTACTCCGCTTAGTTCAATTTTTGTTAGTTTACCCGATCCAATATTGGTGTTAAGAATAACCTCGGCACTCGTAGGATGATAAAGATATCTGCCGACTTTATCACTAGACACTATCACCTCAAACCATCCATTACTTAAAGATGTTGCCACAAATTCGCCTATGAAGATCTTTCCAGACTCTAGGGGTCTCTTGTCATGTGCCAAAACAACTTTAAATTTGAGAGGAATCTGTGTACCAACGTCTACTCTTTTTGTAGTCAAAAGACTTTCTATACTTTGCACCTCTAAATACGTGTAGAGAATACTTCTACTATATGATTCAACGTTGCCCATCACGGCATCCATAACATTTATCGAGATAGTATGATAGCCTGGTTTGTTTGGTTTACAGATTAGGCGGAATGGTTCGTACGCAGAATCAAATAAGCCGTCCAATGCTAGAAGAATACCGGTGAGGGTATCGGTGGCATTAAATGGAATCGGAATAACGCTGTTTATTGTGACAGACCTACCTCCTGGCCTTCTGCAAGGATAGGGTTCAAGCTTAAAGACTCCTTCAATAATTATTTCATCCGCATCTGTCACCGGAGCAGGACTATTCAACAATATTATGGACGGCCTATTCTCGAGTATGTCTGGATATCCATTGTAATTGTCATCAACCCAGCCAATCTGCCTCATAGTGCCACGAGATACGCACCATTTATTCGGGGAATCCATTATACAGCCGCTCCCATCATTATCAAGTTCATATAGGTAGCCGGACCGTTCAGGTTTGCCATCATATTCATCAGATGCCCCAAATATATGTCCAATTTCATGAGCCACAACTCTAGCTAACCCATCCGTCCCCTCAAGCATCATATGATAGAACCAACCAAATGGTAAAACGACATAAGGCCCATTTATGTAGGCAAACGCTCTCCTGTCATCCCATCCTGGAAAACCTGCACCACTATTCACCACAAATATTATGAATGCCCAATCTGTCTTCCAATTCTGACGAATAGTGTGAGCGCAACTTTTCCCGATTTCATAGTAGTTATACCCATCGCCACATCCCAATCTTCTTAGTACATCAGGAACCCATAACTTATGATCCTCACGAGGACGCAACATGGGCTCATATTTCGTGTAGCCGATTACTGTCTCAACATTAACATAAAACTCAAGTCTAGGATTCCGGAATGGGTATTGAGACTTCCACCAGTTAAGTGCTCTATATATTCCGTTTTTCGCCCAATTAATGCTGGTTTCACTCCAATCGTATAGATTTAGGTCAAGTTCACCATTACTTTCAACAAAAATTATATAGACTCCAACTTTTCCAATCATATACTCACTTGTCTCCCACATAGTAGGTCTTGGATCATCAGAAAGAGTACCAAAATTAACGATGGGCCCTTCTACACCATCACTAAACAAAGATGCATTATTTTGATTTTGTTGTAGCGGGAATATGAGAGGGGCTGACAGAGACTCTAATGCATCGTCTACATCGATATAATCGCCTATAATGGTGGTTTCCCTAAAATTTGCATTATTAAAATAATTTGGAAATGGTTCGATCTGTGAACTCGCGGGTACAGCAGTTAATATAATAAGTAGAACCAATAATAAGGGAACGTTAAAAATACTTGTTCCCCTTAACATTTTGCAAATAAATGTTAAGCATACGGGTTGATAAAAATGTTTTCACGAATATTATTTCGAATCCGGACTGGCCCTGTGGGACGAAAACTGGTACGGTCCTAATGCAACTTAAAAGATTGTGTTTTATGCTTGTCCATCGGAAAGATGAATAAATTCTCAGGGCTAATTACAGATACTAAGAGCAGAACATACGTCCCCCTCCTTCATCTGGGCATCGTGCGCTTCACGAGTTCGTAGATAGTTGTACGAGAGTGAACGGGCATGCCACTGAGTTATTGGGTACCTACCTCTGGATGTAAAACCGAAAAATGCGGAAAAAGAGTAATAGAAGGTCGATATGTATCATATCATAAGGGATGAGGAGCTTTTTAAACTCTGTAGAGCTACGGTTTTACTACAGTTGTAATACCGTTCAGTAAGTACGAGGTTTCGTTCGAGAGCCCTGCATGCTTTGGGAAGCCCTGCCCATACATCCCCTATATGCTCTCAAGAGATTTATCGCTGCCTCGTCTCTCTTTCCCAATTGGTTTAGAAGTTTTTAATGAATTGTTCGAATAGTGTTTCATCTACCATACAGGTTATACTACCTCTCTTCTCAACATATAATCTAACTGCCAATCCTGTAAGTGATCTTGGTTCTAGTTTTAAGAGGTATCTTGGGTTTTCTAGCTAGCAGGCAACCCGAGGAAGTTAAGATAACTCCAAACCTTCATTCAACCATTTCAAATTTGACTGTTATAGAAGAAATTACTGAAACTAAAATTAACTTATCTTTTTGGTAAATTCGAGAATCAAAAATAGTATGTTAGAATGATTTTACCAATTCCAATCTTCCTATTATAACATTCAATTCTTTTAATAGGTCGTAGGCCTTTTCAACATCCTTTGCCTCTAAATATGCGAGAGATTTTCTAAAATCTTCACCTAGGAAGTTCACTTCCTCTTCTATATTCTTCAGGTCTCTTGTATTTGCAACAACAACAAGCTTCTGGACTGTAGGGTCATTCTTAGCTCTCTGTAGGTTGAGTATTAGTGAGTCTATGCTGCCTCCCTTATGCACTTCAAAGATATAGCTTACCACGCCGAGGTTTGCTATCCTAGCACGCCATACAACGTCAACTCTAGCCCCCTTTGCTATCAATTTCTCACTCTCAGCCTCAAATCCCAATCCATTCCCAAGCTCAACAAGCTTCTCAACAATCTCATCATGGTCAAAATCATAGTCTTCTGGACTGACCGTTCTTCTCTCTAAGAATATTTGAGTAGGATACACTTCTTCGCAAATATAGTATAAGAAAAGATCGGCTAAAAGTAAATCTATACCTTCCTTTATAATTCCAAGCTTTTCAAAAGTAGGTTTAATCTCTTCATATATCATTCTAAGAGCATGATTAAATTTTTCATATTCTGAACCTGTTATCCTATATTTCCTGCTTTGTAACTCATCCCCTAGCCCCAGGAATTCTAGAGCTCTTCTACTCTTCTCATTCCATATACCGTACTCTAAGGGATTGAAGAAAGCTAGGATCTCTGTTAGAACAGCAGGCCCAAGTCCTCTAACATTTTTAGCAAAATGGTCGTAACGTTCTGAGAAAGGACCCTTCCCATAAAGTAATCTTCTCAATTCAGACTTTATTACTTCGACGTCTTTATCTGCTAAAACTCTATTAGCTACATAATCTTTATTCCTCCATCCAATAAACGCATATAATGATGCGATAATCTTCCTAAAATCAGGCTCTGTCAACCTTCCAATATTATCTTCACTCAAAAGACTTCTAAATTCTCTAGACCTCCTAACAATTTCTTTTACATGATTTCTTGCGCCCTCAGACTTTAACCATTCTTCAAAGCCAGGCAATATTTCCTGAATCTTCACCTTAACTTTCTCATTCAACATGAACCTTCTATGCCTTGGTAAGAGGATAAGTTATTTAAATTTTCTTTTCAAGAAAAAGTTAGAAACAATAGCCTGTGGTTTTATAACATACTCATCATGGTCAGAGACTTTAAAATAAGTTTTAGTTATTATTGGTATTGTTGAATCATGTTAGAGAGGAGGATGAGATTTAAAGTAAGGGATGTTATTCCTCAATGCCTTACTAGCAACAGAGTCCCAAGCATCGGCTCTACTTCAAGATTCTATAGCTTCTGAATGCTTTTTAGGCAATAACACATACGACCAGACGTTAGAATATTCTAACGATCTGTTCAAGGCCGTTGGATCATATTCAAACGGTTACAAGGTTGTTTGCCCCTATATCGAAGAGACACTATCCGAGACCTAGGGTATTTAAAATATATAAACCATGCAGAGTTACGGTTTTTGCATAGTTAAAATGTCCATTCTACGCCACGGGCCCATCCCCGATACTCAGTTGGCACGTAACTAAGTTGAATATTTCAATTTATAAATGTCCCGGCTCGATAGGTTTCATGTTATTCGTAGTAGGTCTGGTATTGGGGGTATTTTGTCAGATTGTAGTTGGATGGCGTATAGTGATGTTCTGGGCTTTATTCCATATAGAAGGGTACCTCCATATTTACGCGTTATTTTGAAGTGCACGTCGGCTATTGGTGCGAGCCTTTCAATAATCCAAGGCACGGTTGGTTTAGCGATCCAAAACATTAACGCGTTGTAGGTCCTTACGGTGTCTTGGGCTTTGGCTATTTGCTTTAACGCCTCTTCACCAGCTAGTCGAATAGCTCTGTCAATCCCTATACTTACGAGTACCGGGTTACCGGTATCTTCGACAAGCCTTACACCGAATTCTATGATCTGCTTACCTGCCTCTTCAGCATTCGTAGGATCAAATTCTATTATGTTTTGCTCCTTCTTAATCAGCGTGCCCTTCTCATAAAATATGTGGAAGCGCTCCAAGAATAGTTGCTCGCTTACCCCATAGTAGCCGCTCGCCCCCTTCATGGTGTCCGGGCTAACCCCTCCGGTTGGGATTACTAAACAATGCCTGCCCCTGAGGAGAAAGCTGGCTAACGCTGGGGCAATTATCACCATATATTGCCAAAAAGTAAGCTTGGGATCAATTTCGAAAAGAATTGTTGATCCTTGTGGATATCCTCCCACCTCGCGGTCTAGATCCGGTATCCCGGTAGTATAGGCTCCAGGCGGGTCTAGTGGTAACCAAGCTTCGGGGATCGTATGTTGAATGGGTTTCTTAATTTTAGGAATCTCCCGGCAGGATATTGCTTTGAACCCCTCATGGATTGTGCAAAGTAGCCGTGGGAATTTGATGTCTGCTCCCCTAAGCTTCAGGATCTCTAGGTAGCGTAGCGTCCTTCCCTCGAAATCGTCTTTCTTGAGGTGCAGTGCTACGTCTGCGGCGTATTCCTCGAAGTCCAGCGGTCCTGTTAGCGGATCGCCTTCCTTGATTAGGATCGTGGTGCATCTGAGCTCCTCGACCACCTTCGAGAAGAGGGTTTGCAGGAATACTCGTACCTCAGCTGGATCCTTGAATTGGTGCTTTAATGCTGTGAAGGAATCTATTACAAGTCTCCTCGCACCGATGGACTCTACTCGATCGAGGACCGTGTTTATGGCCGTCGCGGCCCCGGCCTCCATCGTGATCGGTATCCAGACGTAATTGAATAGCCCTTTATCCTCAAGTTCCTCGAAATTCATCCCAAGACTCTTAGCGAGCTGGAGGAACCTCTCCTTACTTTCGTATACCGAGACACAGACGCCCCGTTCACCGGCATCTAATGCGCCACGATATAGGAATGTCATGGCCATTATAGTCTTGCCGGATCCAGGCTTCCCGGAGACTAGGATAATAGCTCCCTTCGGAAAGCCCGGAATAACATCATCGAGACCAGGCACGCATGTACTAACAAAGAACTCCTCCTCGCTCGTGACTCCGACTTGCTGAGGAATCTTAAGATACTTACTTACTATCTGTGCCTCCTCACCACCCTCCTTCAGAAGCCTCACGAACTCATTCGCGTCTAAATCCTTTAAGTAACCATTCTCCTTTAACCATCGGGCAACTAGCCGCATCAGGGATTCGGCCCCGATGCCGAAGAGGTCGCTTAAGGTCCTGTAGAACCTGCCTGGATCTTCGTGGAAGATATCATACATATCTTGACCAAGCTTTCGCTCGACATGAAACCTGAGAACCTTAGCACCATTAGAGCCTAAAAGAGACTCAAAAGCCTTAGGAAGGATGGATTTTAAATCCTCCCTCACCTTTTCCATTCCTCGGAACTTATACAAAATATGTGAAATATAATGGTTGCTATTAGGATGCATGCCGAACATATATACGTTCTACTCTAAAAAGGGAGTAGATAAAATAGCCGCTTTTCACTTTAGCTAAGCTGTTCATAGAAAAACGTGAGGAAATTTGTCCGCAAGAGCTAGTAATAAGGTCGGGCCGGATGGCATTACATGTACCGAAAGAAAAGTTTGGTGATAGCGAAATTAGCAGCTCGGGACATTCAAGCTACAAATCTTATTCGACCAGAAGAAAAAGCCAGAAAGAAATATTTTGGTGGATTTGTGTCTATACGCATACCAGATGAAGATGTTGATAAAGTTAGGCAGCTTATTCAAGAATTAGGCATAACCAGAACCGTAATAAGTTTTTACTATTTTGCCACATGGATGGTTCTTCTTGAAATCTGGAAACTTTCTGAAAAACCTCCGTATTAGCACATGAGTTATCGCTCCGATTTGTAAAACTTGTTTACCAGCACCAAATCTTTCGCATCTCCTGTATGCCATTCGATGACCTCAAAACCCATTTCGTATACCATCATTTCAACCTCTTCCCAATTTCTTAAGTATGGTGGCATCTTGACGGTCATTATGCATTCTGCCTGCTCTTTTAAATCCAAGTCATTAACGTACTCCTCCACACTTTTTACAGGTCTTGGTAGCTTGTGCACCTTTAATTCCAGTTCTTCAACATGATTCATTTCTAAAATGTATTCGCCTTTTTTGGTACCACTCATGATGCATTTGTTATTTAACTGGTTAATATAATTTCACAACAGGTTTTTGGTTTATATGAGCTAAGAAGCAATTAGTATGTGTAATCATACGCTCAACTTTTTAGTTACTCTCGAAATCTATTCCAATAATCGTGGACATATGAATCTTCGAACATTATCAAACCTATATACTCGACGTTAGTCGGGATACTCTAAGATGCAAGGATGGAAGCGTCACCATACCATATGGCTAGCGATGATACTCGGGTGGATCTCAATATATATGATAAGGATGGCACCTTCGTCGGCTTTGGCAAGCATAAAGCAAGAGTTTAATCTTTCGTATGCAGAAGCCGGCCTTCTTGTTACCGCGTACTTCTACACTTACCTTCCCGCGCAGTTCCCTTCTGGATGGATAGGCGATAAACTCGGACGAAGACTCGTGCTAAGCCTATCCAGCATGCTATGGGGCATACTGTCCATCTTCACAGCTTTCGCAAACAACTTCCATCAACTCTTAGTGGTGAGAATGACAACAGGTCTTGTTCAAGGCTTATACTTCGGTAATGACCGACCCATCGTTGCAGCATACACGCCGAAGGGCAGTGCGGGAATAAGCCAAGGCATATCCTTCATAGGCATAGGTCTTGGAACGGTCCTCGGTATTTACTTAGGCGGTCTGATAACGTCGTTGATGGGATGGAGGTGGACGTTTGTGTTCTTTGCGATACCTTCTTTCATCGTCTCGATCATGATGTTCGCATTACTCAAAGACACGCCCTCTAACGGAAACGGTGGTCTGAACTCATTCTTGGAACTTCTTAAGAACAGGAACTTCTTACTGTTGTGCCTCGCTGGTATACCTTGCATATACGCATTCTGGGTGCTGGCCACGTGGGCTCCAACGATATTTATAGAGATGGGCATAGGAAACGTTATGATATCTTCGCTACTTGCATCTATCATAGGCATAGCGGCGGTTCCAAGCTTAATCTCGATGGGCTACCTGAGTGACGCCCTGAAGCGGAAGGGTATTAGCAGGAAGTTGATAGTGGTTCTAGATATTGCCCTCATGTCGGTATTTCTATTCCTGTTCGGCTACGCCCTCTCAACGAACTCGAGCTTGGTATCGCTGATAGCTTTTTACACTGTAATTAGCCTGCTATACTGGGGCTTCGTCGCTCCACTTTACGCGCTACTCCAAGAGATGATTCCCAGCAGGTTACACGGAACGGCCTTTGGTCTCATGAATGGTATACACTTCACGGGTTCTTTGATATCACCGTGGCTCACAGGCCTCCTAAGGGACCTTACAGGCAACTTCGTTTGGAGCGTCTATATACCAGCTGTTATGCTGATTTTCAGCTCCTTTGCCGTAGCTTTGATATCGCCCGCCTTTAGCTTCAGGGAGAGGGGCAGTAAAGCTTTAGCACATCCATAAAGACGACCATGATGCAAATAGTAAAGATCTTGAACGCGATATAAATTGCTTTTAGAGTGCTCTAACGTATTAACGTAAGTTTTATAGCCTTAATTTTCTACAAAACTAAAGTTGAGTGTTATGTCGGCCGAGGCAAATTATCTCCTTTTAACGCCGGAGCATAAGTATCCCAGATGCTTTTGCACCGAAGAAGAGATTATAATGGCCAAAAGGATACGCGAGTTTGTTGATAAGGAAGTCTTACCCAACAGACAGAACTTGGAGGGCGGGTGGCACCGTGATGAAGAGTTGGCACATAAGACGCTATTCGAGTTGTATTACAAGTGTCATCAACTGGGGCTAACCATCTCAAACTTGCCAAGCGAGTATGGCGGTCTGGCACTATCACCAATAGTCAGATACATGATTAACGAAGAATTATCTCGGGGCGATGTCGGGCTAGCGACTTTGGTGGGCAAAACACACTGGATAGTATCGTTCATGTACAACAGGGTGCAAGTGAGGGAGGATCTGCTTGAAGAGTTTGCACCAAAATTAACCAGCAACGTTCCATACATCTCATGTGTAAACATCAGCGAACCAGAAGGTGGTGCGAACATAGAAGATCCAGCCTTAGAATTGAGAACTCTGAACACAGTAATCGCTAAAAAGGAAGGGGATTTCTGGATATTAAACGGGCACAAGATTTGGCCTGGACCGGCCGCTGACCCATCATATTGGGATAAGTGGCACGAAAAATGGCCAGATAAGTTTGCGGGTCATCTCGGGTACTGGGTTGTTGTGACCGAGGATCCGAGCAGAGGTGAGGATGCTGCAGGCATGGTGTATCATCCGTACAACGCCGAAGGTGTCAAGTTTGGTTTACCGTACAAAAAATGTGGGCTTTGTTGGACCGACGAGAATGTCGAGATATGGTACGAAAATGTTAAGGTTCCAGCCAAGTATAGAGTTGACGTTAAGCCAGGTAACGGTGCTAAGATAATTCATGGATACGTTATCGGAGCTGGTAGATTAGCCGCCGCGGCAAGGCTCACGGGAATTGCGACAGCATGTTTGGAGATTGCGCTCGAGTGGACAAAAAACAGACATATTGCGGGAAAACCTGTAAGGGAGAGGTCATATTTCGCATCCATTCTAGCCGACATGTACAGGAGGGTTGATTTAGCTAGGCAGTATTATCTATCAGCTACTTGGCAGCTCATGCATCCTGAGATATACGGCGAACTTTGGGAACCTCACATGATCGCAAAGTTTTCGGCGGCACGCTCCTTTGCCGGCGAGGCTGCCATGTTCTGCGCAAACAAAGCCATGGAGCTTATGGGCTCATACGGTTACGTATTTGAGATGAATCTCGAGAAATACTACAGGGACTTTAAGATTGTGCAGATGTGGCTTGGAGGCGCTCAGAGGGATGCTCTAGATATAGCGCAAGGTTTGTACGGTCCGTTCAAATGGGCTGGCTACGAAGAGTGGTTGAAGGCGAGGTGGCCGAAAAAGTTTGCCAACCCAAAGGATGTAATCGAAAAGGAGATAGACAAGACACTTAGCAGAGCATCGGGAAGCGAAAGAGAAGCTGAGAGGATAAAGAAAGAGTTAAGCAAGAACGCGGAGTACGATATAGACGAGGCTATGAAAGGTTAGCCTCAGACGTGCTAATCACAACCGTACGCCCTCGCCCACCACTCCGTCCTGAACTCGCTTTTTGAGCAGTAAGTAGTGAGAATTTTAGCAAGCCCGTTTTCCAATAATGCCGCATTCAGGTTCACTCCATCACAAATCACTTTTGCGACGACCCTGCCGTATCTATCATACGGTTGACCATCGTCTTGGTCCGCTACAGCGGAGACTCCGATGGCGCATACCCTCTTCGTGAACTCTTTTGCCTCCTCATAACCTGGCTCACCCTTTTCAGGCGTATTCACTAGCGCAAGCCTTATCCTCGTACCGTCAATCTCTAGTGTGTCACCGTCTATTACCGCCGTAACCTTACCTATGATACAAAGGGCCTTCCCAGAACATGTTCCGGTTTGGGGCGTAGGTGTCGTCTGCTCCGTGGATTCCCATTTTGGTATGCTGGAAATAGCAAGTGTTAGAAGGTATATCGAACAGACTAAAAGAACAAGAATTGCTATCAATTTTACAAGCTTCATACACTCAACACCTCTTCTGCAAGAGGCTCAGGGAACCCTTCAAAACTTGGATTTTTCCATATATAATATTTCGGCTTTGCCCTGAATAACGTGATTGCCTCGGCCAAATCCTCAAGCGTATATTCCCCTTCTTTCAATTTTTTGCTTATTTTCGGGTTTGTGAATTTCTCTGTCATAAGCTGTCTGAGAATATTCGCAACCCTTTTGACCTGCTTTTTATTCAACGTCTTGAGCCACTCCAGGTTTCTCTTCTTGCTTTTCGAGAGCTCGACGTTAAGCCCCATGCCCTCAAGAATTTCTAAGACCTTCTGCTGCTTCTTATCGTATTCCCGCTCGTATTCCACCTCTTTCATGCCCGCATGCTCGAAAAACGGGTTATACTTCGCCATGACCGCTAATGTTTCAACATACGGCACACCAACCAAGGGCATCGTTTCTTTCACGAGCCTAACTCCTAGACCTATGCCCCTATACTTTGGCGCTACGACCACCCTTGCAATTCTCCTGAAATTTTTGTTAATGTATTCCGCTAGCGCTTCGTGACCCTTTTCTCGGTATATCTCCAAAAGATGCGGGAGCGCTACATGTCTCGGTCTCAGATTAATATACGTGTAAACATACACTATAACGCCGACAAGCTCATCGCCGATTTCGGCCTTGAAAATGTCTGTAATTCCTGCAGGATGGGAGCCCTTATAATGAAAAAGCGCGAGTTTCTTATAATCCTCATACGTGCCCCTCGATATCCTCAAATCCTTTAAAACGCTGCATGGCCTCGGCTCTGGCTTGAAATACTTGACATCCACATCCGTCCCGAATTTTTTGTTAATGTAAACGTTCGGGTTCAAATCTTCGAATAAGTCCGTGTGCGTTGTAGCAACTATTAGCGTAATACGCCTCTTCCTGCAGAATTTTTGGGCAAGATACGCAACAACCTTTGCCGTCGTTCTGTCCAGCGTGGCACAGAATTCATCGAATATGAGTGTCCTCGCGCCCGTCCAGAATGCCTTTGCCAATCGGTAACGATACTTCTGCCCGTCGCTCAGCTCTTTGTAGCGCCTCAGGAAAAGAAAAGCCTCGCCCAAGCCTACAAAGCTTAAAATCTCGATAGCCTCGGCCGTATCCTTCCCTACGCCATGTATAAGTATTTCATTTGGGTCGATTTCCAATCCCTTATCCGTCACTATCGGCCTGAACTCGCTATATTTCGAAAGCATTCTGGCGAGCTCGTTGAGGAGAACACTCTTTCCTCCGCCGCTCTCGCCCGTTATGTAAACGATATCGCCCGGGTTGATTTCTACCACAAAATCTTTAAAGACGGGGAATACTTTTTCATCATCCACACCTATGCCGAATGCCTCGCCAACCTGAACAGTCCTTTTCGTTACTTTTGAGACTGTCTTGAAGCTCTTATCAACCTTTAAGCTTATCAGCGGTATGATTTTAGGCGGAGAGACTCTCAGCAGCACCATCCTGTGTTACCACCCCCGCACTTTTCAGCCTGAGCCTTGCACGACAAAACGGGCACTCAATTTCCGAGTCTGTTGCCGTTATTTCTGCTGATGGCTGCGGAGGCGGAACTTCGGGTTTGCGAATTATGACGGTCTTCTCATCCTTTGGCCTACCTAGCATGCTCTTTACCGCATCAACTTTCGAAAGGTCATTTTCGCTTATGCTCAGGATTAGCCTGCCATCGGCATGTAAAGTTATCGAGCTGTCACGCGATAGGCCGAGCCTGCTGTATAAGCCCTCTACATCAAGCCCAGCATCAATTAACTGCTCTTCACTAAACTCCAGAATTACAACCTTTTTCCTCATTATTTCACCCCCAAGAAGTGCAAAGTTATCGTATCCGTGTTAATTATCTCCACTTTCTTGACGGGGTAATTGAACTCGGAGAATGAATGCGTGCCCTCGCCCACTACAGTTTTTTCGTTTACTTTGATGCTCCCTCCCGTCGGTATTATCGCCTTGAGCAGGTATAGCTCCGCGAATCCCAAGTCTTTCGGCGTTATAACTTTCTTCTCATTGCAGACAAAACGCTGCGCCTTGATTTCCCATACTTCGCCCGTGCCCATGACGTAGATTGTTAGCGTAACCGTTCCCGTATCGGGTATTGGCTCGCTTTCTGGAAACACGAGGACGTCGGTTAAAAACATGGACGTTGTGGATGATTCCTTTACTTGAGAGTTGCCGACCTTCGTGAAGAAGTATATCACGTTACCAGTCAGAACCCTACCTGTCACCGTTGCCTTAACACGCCTAATCTTCTCATCCAACGCAAGACTCGTGGAAAACAAAGGCACGGCAGTATAGCCCTTTAGCTGGAAGCTCAGGTCTCCGTTGGTTGTTGCGTTCCACGTCACGCCTCCGTCCGTGCTCGATATGAATGAGGTGAGATAGCATTTCCAATAGTCTTTGTTAATTGGGCCATACAGGTCGTTCGCGCTAGTGTTGTCATCCGTCCACGTCGCGTAATGAACCCTGTAATAGTTGCTGCTATTCCCCAAGCCTCCAGATTGATACAGTAGTAATATTACCGCATCTCCCGGTGCGAGATAAACGGGCGTATCAAGTGTTTTCTCATACCAAGCTGCCGTCGTGCCAACCTCCGAGTTAGTCCACGACGCTGAAGCAAGAACGGCATCAGGATAAAGGCTCGGCGCTAGCACCATCATCTTTATGTTTCCCTCAATGCAGAAGATACCGCCCTGCCGTTTCCATGTCGTGCCTCCATCAGTTGAGCGGAAAAATGGATAGTATGTTAGTTCTCTTTGCCGATGCGTTTCTCTCAATCTGACAGCATAGGGCGCAAAAGTTGTGCCCCCATCTTTTTGCCTCAGAACAATCGCGTAATATTTACCACCCGTCAGGGCTGGGTAATCTGGCACAAAATCAATCGTCACGGTCGCTGGTGACGTTCCTATGCTCGATGCAGATACGGTTTTTGTGGCTATGACTTTGTTTAAATTCGGGCTTCTGTCCTCGTTGCATTCGACCAGCAGAACCTCCAAATCTTTAATCGTGTAGTTTGGCGAGCTCTGGTATTCGAACTCATCCCCTAGAAAGATGTTATCGTATATTACCTCGGATGAACTTGTTGAGTATAGCGTCGTCGTCTTTGAAGAGTCAGTATAAATTTTTATGGCTCGGAATGGTGCTCTTACTGATGTGGAAAATGCATACAACCTCGCGATGCCTTGGTCGTCAGCCGTTGCGGTTGCCCTAACTGTGCCAGAACTGTCAAGAAGCTCCACAAAATTCCCAGGTGATAGGCCGTATATGGTGATGTAGTCCGCATCTGGTTCGTATATTCGAATGTTGTCTGCCCAAGGATATGCACCATTAACAGCCACAGTTACGAATACTGAACCAGACGAGCGGGCAGAATCTGTAACTTCTCTAACGTCGTTCGTGTGTGCATAATATACTTGGTGAAGGTTGCCGACTTGTCTGATTCGCGTAATATATACCGCGTTACCCGAAAGATAGGGATAACTTATTAATACTGTTTCTGTGCCGCCAATTTTTTTATAAAATTTTGCTGTGCTGCTATATCCTGCATAAAATCCATACGTATTATTTGTATCGCTCGCTCTTGAACCAAATATTATATACGTTCCCGAATAGTTGTATATGACGTTCAGCTCAATTTCAAAAATGGCATCAGCAATATTCAACGTCTCTCTCGGCCAATAAGTTCCAGAAGTGGATGGTATGTTATCGCTAGCAGATGATACCGTCCATGTTAAATCGAAAAGGTTATCGAACCTCCATAGCAGCTTTCTCTTTTTAAGCGCTAGCTTTGCGTTCTGTGTCGGTTTCCAAATTGTAAACGCAACCTTCGTTAAGCGCGTGCTTAGAGGTGCGTAGAACACCTGAGCTACTATATAATCACCACCTATGGGTTCAAGCTGCGCCAATCGTGTATCCGTGCCGAGCGTGTAGATTGTAACCTCGTTTAGCGATGGGTTAATTTTGCGTATTTCAGCTTTCAATTCCCCCGGTGGCGTTCCGCCCCTTAACCCATACCATGCAACTTTGGTAATTTTCTGAACGTTCTGGGTGCCGTTTATTATTAGCTGCGCGACCCATCTGCTCCCATAAACGTCGAAAGTCGAGCCTGTCGTGGCCTGCTGCTGAACCGCCCCCTCGCTTATTGATTGTGAAAACGATTGCCTCGTCGTGCTGACCTTTTGCTCATCCTCGGCAGGAATCGTGCCGCCAAGAACGTAGGATGCCATTTCACCCTCCAATTTTGAATATTTAATTTCTTGCGGCATTTACTCACCACCCACCCACACAAATCTCGCCTCCTTTACTACAGGGCTCTGCTTATTCACATCCGCACGTGATAACTCAAACGCGAGAGTTATTTTTTCATAGCCGAATTTAGTAAACACAAACTCGGAATCTACAGCAACCCATGCTGTCGGGCTTTGAAACTCAAGCGAGAAGTAGTTTATATTCGAGAGCGACGGAGAGCCATATCGCGTAAACTCCGACAATTTGAACGTGTATGGTATCCAGACGTTCGCAGCCTCGAGCGTAAACGTTTTCTCGAAATAATTGGCATTATCAGTATGCAGCCTAACTTTTGCCGTGCATGTCGCATCTGCCAATATCCACAAAGTCATCTCTTTGAACCCGCTCAAATTCCAGCCTGCATTTTTCGTTTTTGGATATATCATGCGAAACGGCGAAGATGATGCAACGGCCTTGACGCTCTTATTGCCGAAAAGCTTAGTGTCGAAATCGCTCAGGGTTGCGTTTTCGGCATCCCATTCTGAGCTGTCCTCAGTCCAAAGACCGCGAGCATCGGGCAGATATGGTATTTCGTAAGTGCCCGGGGGGTCTATTGTTATTGGCTCAATATAGCCATCAGAGACTCGCTTTAACCATACATCCCCTACTTTTGTTAATGTAGCACCATAAATTGTGCCATGATTGTTGTAGCCTGAATAATCATAGGCTATGCCCTTGGAGCTTTCATTAAACTTGAGCCATAAAACGAGGCCATCTTTGATTGGCATATATGGGTGCTCATAATTCCACTTGATTTCGGCATCGGTTAGAGCGCGGTTATAAATTAATACGTTGTATAGAATCATGTATGCATAAGGAGCCCCCCATATTGAGCATCCTATCCTTAGGTTTGTGGTGTTTCCACTCGATTCCGGGACGTCCGTCATCGATGCCGCTAGGACTCCATTCTTGTAGCCTTTCAGGACTGAGCCGTCGAGCACCATCGCGTATTCGTTTAATTCGCCGAGGCTATGCGGGACGTTTATGCTATAGAGTTTATTATTCGCATGAATTCTCATTCGCATACCTAATGCATCGAATTCCCAGTTGTAATTTGCCGTCCTTTCAATCCTCTTATCTATCACCACACCTGATGAGTATCCTGATTGCCAGCCGAGCGGCTTAAGCCTCATGATTATCGTTATTTTGTTGCCGGGCTGAATGTTCAACAAATCGTTGTGAGGTATTATGATTCTATCATCCACACCGTCAAAAGACAACGCAAATATGTCTACATTTCCCTCACGTTTATCAAAATCAGCCCCTACTCTGAGCCATCGCCTGAACAGCATGGCCGCAGGCGTGCACGACACCTCAAAACTGCCGAATGTAGCATCAGGGGATAACGTGGCGTAACCGTCAGAGTCTAGCGTAACGTTTTGTGCATTCTCCAGCTCAAGAGGCGGATAATTTATGAGCCTGTAAACCGTTACCGATGTGGGCGCTCTTTCTTTTTCAGCAGACGGCGTAGGCGGCTCAATTCTCGCGGTCTTGCTGAGCGTGTCGGCCAAGCTTTCGAGGTAATCCTTGTGAACATACTCGGGGTTCACGAGCGACAGCCTGCTCAGGAAAACTCTGCCCGAAAAATCATGTTCAACGCTCTCGATAAGATAATAACCATCAACTCCTAGCCATTCAATTTTAACGTATGCATAATCACCCGCCTCGAATTCAGCATTTCCTTCGGCAATGATATCGAGGATGATAGGTGTAACCTTAAGCTGCTGAAGTTTTTGTTTTGCAATTCTTTCGGCATCCTGAGCATTCGTTATCGTCAGGTCGTAAATCGTGAGCGGCCTATCGCCATCGCCCTCTTGCGCAACCGCCTCAATCCTTTGGCCGTTCTCATCCCATCCACCGACAACTATGATTTTGTTGCGCCTAAGGTAATCCTTCTCGCTCTTCGATGCCTTGATGACGTTTTTTGTATCGAGCAGCTCATGAACCTTTACGGCATACACATCATCAATCCGCCCGATACCTTGACCAACGCATCTAGCTGAAACTTTTACCTGAGCAGCATTCGATGGTGCGACAGCATTAACGACAATTTCCCTATATTCGGGCGTTAGCGCCAAAGTTTGTGAATCCGTCGAAATCTCGGAGCCTCCTGAGGTAAGCCACGTAATCACGAGCTTCCCCGTATTCGTTCCTTTCATCCATGCCGAAAACCTGTAACGCTTTCCAGCCTCGATATCTATCGTCTGCTCAACTCCGCCCTCATCGCTCGCATTAACACAATCAACCTTTACGCATCTACTGCCTGAACGCGCATCATAAGTATCGTAAGCGACCGACGGAGAGCCGGCATACTGCTTTAGCGTCCAGCCCGCATCACTCTCGAACGATGGGTTTGTCAAAAGGTTGTTGCCGAAGCCTCGGGGCTTGAATACCAAAACTTTGCTCGGTGTTACTCTGATTATACAACCCGCTTTTTCCGCCAATTCCAAGCATGCCCTAAGGCCACTCTGGTGCTTAAAATTCGGTGAAAGAATCAAGCCCGTCGGCTCGATGCCTGTCGTTGAAAGCCCCGCACTCTCGGCAATACTTTTGACGATTTCAGAAACTTCAGTAGGCGGATACTGCTCGTTTACCTCGACCTTGTCCAGCAGCATGAGATAGCTTACGGCTTTGCACGCAATCTTTCTGGCTCTTAGTTCGACACTCGGCTTGTATTCGGTTATGAATCCTGCGAATTTCAGAATGTTATCGATGTAAAGTTCCACATCCCTTCCGGTCTGAAAAAGTGGTATGAGCGACTCATCCCCCTCGACGCTCAGCAAAAAGCTTAGTTCTTCAGCTTCTCTTCCCCATTTTAAAATAAGCTCAGGCTTTGCAGTTTTTAACGAAACATCTTGCCATGACCCGTCTGCTTTCTTAATTCTTAACGAAAGCGCGGGAAAGCTCATGCAGGAGCTTCACCCCGCATAGATGCGATTTTTGTTAATTCATCGAGGAATTTCTTTGGGTCATCGGTCTTTACCTCAAGATTCTCAATAATTACAGTGGGAGGTTGGATGCCCGAGTATTTCTTGGCTAATTCCATCCAACCACTTGGCGTTGTTGGTAGTTCTGTAGCGGGCGGTATGCCTATCGCTTTTATCCACTCTTTTTTCTCAATCCACTCCTCGAGCTGACGCGTGTATTGCCGCTCTGCCTCTCGCCTTCTATACTCTGCCTCTTCTCTTCTGAGAACTTCGCTTAACGCTCGCTCTAATTTTTCCAATTCCTCGCGGAGACGCGGTATGCGATATTCAGCCAAAGTCCCTTGAATTCTCGGTATATAATATTTCAGAAAATCTATTTGCGCCTGAAGCGCACTAGCGCTAGACCTGAGCATTTCTTCATATGTGATTTCCGTTTTTCCGTAGAGGTATTGCCTGAGCTGCTCGAGCGATGAATACCACGATAACGGTATGGGAGTGCCGTAGCGCTTGAGTTCTTCTACATTAAAATACCATCCACCCGGGCCACCACCTTTCCGCAGCATCGTGAGCTCATTCCAACGCCCTTCACGCATGAGTTGAGCTTCTGCTCCGTATGCGCCCGCATACCAAGGAATGCTTTTTTCATATTCATAACGCATTTTTGCGTTAATCTCCTCGACCCTCTTCAAAGCCTCATAGGCAATAGTTGTAATATATTGACCATAGCTCTCAAACTTCTGGCCAGATATTTCTATTACTCTGTTCAGTTTTTCGAAAGACGAAGAGACAGAGCTTGTCATGCTTTCTGCTCCTGATGCGACAGTTGTAAAAGTATCAGTCGCCGTGCTCTGGAATGAAGTTAAATTCCTTTCTGCAGTGGTTGATTGAGCGCCTACCGTAGCGAAGAATGTTGTCACAGCTATGGCCGCGCCTGCTAGCAGAGCCCAGCCCGGAGGGCCAAGAAGGGCTTTAAAAATAGCAAGGGGTTTTGAGGCGGCGGCAGCCGCAGCGCCAACAGCGGATATGCCTCCAGCGGCAGCGAGATGGCCGGGAACTGATGCAGCACCCGCTGCTGCAGATGCTGATTGAGCAGCAGCGAGCTGGGTTGATGTTGCCGCTGCGATCTTCTTGACGGCTATGAGGGCACTAAGTGATTTATACAGCTCCATGAATTTTGGCACGAGTGATATAGTGTTTGCACCGAGCATAACCATTTGAAGGGTTGCCTCGGTTTGCGCTTGATTCATTTTTCTCTGCGCTTCTTGCAACTTTTCAAATGCCTTCCTCGCTTGCTCGCTATTAGGCCCAAACTCTCTAACCGCGTCGTTATATTCTCTCTGCGCTTGATTGAGAGCTATTTGAGCGGTGTTTAATCGTGTTTGCAATAAATTCCATCGCATCATGATACTATTAACTCCACTCATAACGTTGCCGAATTTGCTGAGCGTATCCTTGAAAACTTCAAAGGTCAGACCAGCACCGCTCGCTTCCTCTTTCAGGACACGAATGATTTTTTGCTGCTCGCGAATTTCTTTGTAGAGTTCATTAAACGACTGTCTAGCAATCTCATTACCTTTCCGCATCTCAATTATCGCAGAGCTCACATCTTTGAATGTAGGCGTGGCCTCGTCTATGCTCTTTAGTCTGATGGAAATTTCATACTCCGTACTCAACCTAATACAGCACCCGCCCTGAAAATCACAGCGCGTGTAGGCAGTGCGTTGAAACCGAAAGTTATGCCCTCAATCTTCGCATCACATAGCGCCTTTTCGTTAAACTCCAGATTAGGATGGCTGAAAGTATGAGAGCGAAGCCTATAATGCCCACTGGAAATAGCTCGTAAATTATGGCACAAACCAAGAAAATGAACCCGACGAGCAATAGTCCGAGAACATAGGCTGTACGGGCGTTCATACTCTTTATTGGATCGATATAAGTTCCAATTAAGTTTTCCTAAACTTGGATACGCTTTGTCGCTCAAGTTAAGCACGTTTTACTCACCTTTTTGTAACGCGCCTAATGTTCTCTCAAGTACCTCTTGTGCAACCTTGGGTAGAGTAGTGTGTATCGACTCTACTAAATACATCCATAGCGGTATGGGTTCGGTTCCTGGATGGAATACTTTTCTTGCGAAGATTATGCGACCATTTACCTCGAACCTTAGCGCTTTCGCATTGTTTGGTTCTATGACGTGCGGCCTTGTCCCATGAAAAACGAAAGATGCATAATATGCATCAGCACTCCCCACAATCACCCGATATTCATGTGCTGATAAGGCTTCGCTCCTTACAGAGTCCTTCAACCTTCCTGTTTTAACTGGTGTGATGTCTTTCACAAAATCCTCGACATCTTGGGTGGAAGCTTTAATTAACTCGCTTAGCGCCTCCGATATCTTATCCTCACTTAACACATCAAAAACTTTCTTGAAACTGTAATCCTCAATCTGGATCATGATCTTTTCCTCATCACACTCTCAACTTTTCGCTTATACAGCTCAACAATCTTCATGTCCAATACAAACTCTGATAAACCACTAGAGAGTAACTCGCTTGGTCTTATCCCAAGTTCAAAGGCGAGCAATGCTATGCCCAGAATCAACCTTTCACCCTCGATGCTCTCCACGAAATTTTTCGTAGAGTTCTATTGCCTCCTTGAGTTGCCTATTTTCTTCGATGTTGATTATGCCGAGTAGTTTACTCCATAACTCCTTTGGTGGTTTTGGTGCGACACACATCTCCATGAGCTTTTCCAATGCCTGGTCTAGCTCCTCTCCTCTTTTGATAGCTTCTTCAGCACTTTTCGGTGCATTAAGCCTTCTGTCATCTATGAATGCGAGCAATGGCCATGCTTTCACTGTTAGCCTTATTTCGTATTCTTCATCATTCAGCTTGACCTTCATGCTCAGTATCCCTCATCGTCATTCACAAGTATGATTTTGACAGCGTCTTGCATGCCTGATTTTAGCGCAGCGAACTCGAAGCTGGCTACAAGAAGCTCTCGGCCGCGAACTTCGACCTTAGCATCTGTATACACGAAGCGCTCTATGTCAAACTCTATTCTATGATCGCTCTTTTCAAATCTGATGTTTAAGTCTCTTGGTGTCAATGATAGAAAGTCTTGGTATTCTGCCTCGCTTTCGAAGTCTAGCTCAAATGAGCCCGTAACCTCAAACTTCTTTGGTTTCAACTTCAATAGGTAGTAGTCGCCTAGGACGTGAATCCGTTCGAGGTTGTTGTTCATCCTGAGAGTCATACGTCTTGGTCTTTTCGTTACGTCACCAATCGTTATAGTAACGTCACCGTGAGTAAAGTCTTCTTTTTCCGTGAAGATTGGGCTGCCCACGTCACCAAACGTAAGCCGTCTTCCTATGATTCCTGCCCTAGCCCTTGCCTTGCCAACCTCGGCCACTATCTCCAAAGTGTCAACAACAGCACCTACAACAATCTTTTCTTTTACATCGTCTAGACCAGAGCGAAGTGTCAGCGAGGGCAAGGAATCGGCAACGGAAAACGTATGCATGTATGGCCCCGTACCGGTTGTTACAACGCTGCCGAGACACGAGAGCAGTAGGTGACCTATCTGCTGGGAATTCAGGTACATTTCGATTTCCCCTTCGACGTATTCCTCACCCCTCGCCACCTTACTGAGTTGTCTGTCGGCTACGGTGTCCCTGTCAAATACCGTCATCCTTTTTGCAGCCAAGTTCTCGCGGATTATATCGTACCAGACGGTCGCTGCAGTTGCTGTTCCATATGCGCTTTCCTTTCCAACTCCAAGGTACCTAGGCATGTTAATCCCTCCTTTCAAGCTCGGTCTTGATATCCTTCAATGCTTTGATGATGGCTCCTAGGACTATCGGTACGATTGCAAGCCTAGGCTCCAATTGCGATATGGCAGCGAAGAAGCTTGTCAGACCGGTTAACAAAACCACATAGTCTTCCCAATTCATTCCCTATCCACCCTCCTCGCCCTTACGGGCTTCTGCGCCCCCGTCCTCCGGGGCTGCGCAACCCTTTCATTCAGACGTATCAGAACTAAACCTGTAAGGACAAGGATGAAAAGGACTACTGCAAGAGGTATGAAGATTATCTTAGCTTTCCTGAACTCTCCACTTAGGCCTGTGAGTGCTAAAGCTGTTGCAACATATCCGCCACCGGCTGCAAGGGCAATCTTCTTGAACCTCCTTGAGATCAAGGCCAACCTCCAGGCTGCGTATGCCATGACACAGGCGGAGAAGGCCGTGAGGATTCCAAAGGCCCAAGCGAGTGTGGGATTGGAGACGATGTTGTATTGCCATTCAACGAACGATGTCGTCATACCTTTGAGATACTCGGGCAGGACATTCGCAGGCCATGTAATCACTTTCACAACAGACTCGGCAAAGACCTTTGGCTGAATGTAGAAAGCCGTGAGAAGTGAGCCAACGGCGAATGATAGTGTTGATACGAGCAATAATAAAACAAGCCTCGCCTTCATACTTCGAGTTCCACCTCAACCCTCTGAACCCAAATATGGCCGTAGTCACCGGATCCAGTCCTTCCTTCAACCCTCTCGAACTCGACGCTTGGATACGCAAAGACCGTGAACTCTTTAATCCCGAGAGTCCTGTCCGCCATTATCGCGTCGTAAATTGACCAGTGGATGCGCTTTGCTTCTTCATAGCTCCTCCTCGGATCTCCGCTCAGCGTCTCTATCACATACTCGAAGGTCCACTTATGCTGTCTCTTGGTACCGCTGACCCTTAGGTCTTGACTCCTTCCCCTTCTAACCCATACATAAACGCGTGGGAATGCGTCGACGCCTTGGTGCTCGGCAACGGATACGTTCTGGACGCCTTGAACGCTCTTGGCTATCTCGACGAGCCTGTCCTCGACGATGTTGAACTTTTCTATCGTTGGCATCAGTCATGTTGCAATCACAGGTTATAAATTAGATTAGCCGGCAGATGTTCGGAGAGGTCGCTCGGTCGGCTCCCTTTATCTCTTACCAGTTTAGCGCTCAAGGATGTGACATACGCTTCAAGAAGTATGGTTATAGAGCGTCTGGTCCCGAACCCGAGCGAGAGGTCGGACTTTGAGAAGGTTTACGGCGCAGACATAGACAACAAGCTGCAAGCGGCCGATGCGTTCATTGATGCGATGCTACAAGGGTATGTTGATGTACCGTTGAACGACCCACCAAGAATATTAATTGAAGCTGCGGCGGACTGTGCGGCGGCGCTGTTCCTCTTTGATAGAAACAACGTCGAGAAGGCGAGGGAGCTTATGATGAGGTGTGAGAAGCTCGTGGAGACTTACCGCTCAAGGTTCAGGTATTTCGGCTTGGCAGGTGCAGCAAAATGATGGATTTCAACAAACAGTTAAAGAAGCTCAAAAAGGGTGATTGGGTTAAGGTCGTCTGGCTCGATGCGGCGACGATATCGAAAGTGCCCATAGACGTAAACATCAACGAGATCCCGATAGCGACCGTGACAGAAACTGTCGGTCAATTCATCGGAATACTGAAGGACGAGAAGTTTCATGCACCACACTTCATACTCGTTACGGAAAGAAGTGGTGATACAGAAACTTGGACATCCATACCGCTCGTCCTGCTCAAGAAGGTGGTTAGACTCGTCGAAAAGGAGGCACTAAAGTCTCTCAAGGTTTGCACGAAAAACGGAGGTTTTGAGGGTGTTAGCACGATTCTTCTGAAAGCAAGACCCGAGGGTTCTTGGCATGAGAAGAAGGGAACTGCCTAAAAAAAGTGCTAGGATAACGGTGAAGGTCGGTAAGGTGAGACTTTATGTCGGCCGCCAGGACTATTATGCCCTCATATCCTCGGCCTTTGCGGCAACCGCGATATACTTGCTACTGGCTGGGAGGACTGAGGGTTTGTGGCAACTCGGTATATTCTTGTCCGGATGGGGCTTCGGTAGCCTGATGGAGGCCTTGCTGGAGCGTAAAAGGTCATGAGGGCCATCGAGTTTAGATGTGATGCATGCGGCCAAGCTTTGGAAATCAAAGACATGGAGAATGGGTGCTACCTAATGAGGTGCAGCGTTTGCGGCAGGATTTGGGTCTTGACTGTCGTAGAACTTGAGCCCGAGGAGGATGGTCATGAATAGGGACGTAGAGAGAAAAATCGTGGAGCTACTATCAAAGGGTCTGGGTTATGCTGAGGTTGCCAAAGAGGTCTACGGTGAAGCTACTCGAAAAACTCTTGGCAGAGTATATACGGTAGCAAAAAAGTATAAAGAGTATTTAGTTAAGCATCCGAGAAAAAATTTTTCCACAAGCGCTGAACTAATTCGGCGCGAGTACGAACGCTTCAAGGAACTCTACAGGCGTCTGAAGAATCTTGGCTCGGAGCGGGACGAGCGGTTGCAGCAGGAGATAAAGCAGATTTTGCTGAAGCGTGCCCTGAAATCTCAGAAGGAGATAGAGGCTTCGCGGAGAAAGTTTGCGCACGTCGAGAGCTGGCTCGACCATGACACAATCGCCAGGGAGCTTGCGGAGGAGTGCTATGAGATGGCGAAGCGTTGCTTCGAGGATGGCGACATCAAGGGCGGTCAGAAGTTTCTCGAGCTCGTGGTGAAGTTCTTTAAGCTGAGCCAGAAGGCAAAGTTCGAGATAGTTGCAGAAGAAGCACAGAAAGCGCTCGCAAAGATAGCTGCGAAAGATGACGTGACGTCCCTTTTGCATCCCAAAGAAGATGGGACCCATGAAGAAAGATGAGCGGAAGATTATCGTCATGATGAAAACCGTAAGGCTTCCACCGAATAGGACGGATGAGAGCTTTGACTGCGATTGTAACCCGACTTACTACTTGAAGTATGAGCAATCCGACATCGAGGAATGCTTCACAAAATTTTACGATGGATGCTGTCTTTCGAAAAGTTGAACTGCGTAGCATGAAGCATGTGGCAGGCGCAGCCCAGAAGCTGGAGGAAGTGGTGGCAGATATTAGCCGAGCTAAAGCAGCGCGACGTCGTTGAGAGATGTAAAGCAACTATCGAGTACGTTGCCGAAACGCTCGCAACTATAGCAGGCGTGCCCCAGAGAACTGTACGCATATTCCGAAGGATAGCTCCGAGAGACCAGACGGAAATCAGAGCAGTCAACGCGCTTTACCAGCGAATCAAGGACCGCTCGATTGATGAGCTTAAAAGTCCGGACGTTTTCTGCAACGTGTTCCTGAGGTTCAAGCCGACATCGTATCAGCTTAAGCTCATCGCTGACCAGTCGAAAAGAATCGCCGTTATGGGTTGTCGCCAATCCGGAAAATCTTACGCACTCGCTGCCAAGACAATCTTATTCTGCATAACGCATCCGAGCTCAAAGGCTATTTACTGCGCCCCGAGCTTCAGACAGTCAAAGACATCCTTCCGCAAGATCAAGGAACATCTAGCCATGCTGGACCCAGTCGCACGAAAGGCTTGGGTTCTAGAGGAACTTAAGACAAAAGTTAGACTCACGAACGGAAGCGAGATAGAAGCGTTCCCGTATGCCCTCGAGCGCCTCAGGGGTGAAACATGCGACTTCATAATTGTCGACGAAGCCGCATTCATCCCTGATGACGAGGAACTGTTCGAGGGTGTGCTGAAGCCCATGATGGCCACGCGCTGGGAGAGGGGCACCCAGCTGATAGCCTGCTCCACGCCTTGGGGCATGAACAACTACTTCTACAGAATCTTCAAAGACCCGTATATAGCGCCGGAGTGGAGTCATCACGTTTGGACTTGGCGAGAGGCCGTAGACGAAGGTGTCATACCCATGAGCTTCATCGAGAGCGAGATGCAGTCCAAGGACATGAACTACTTCAAGAGGGAGTACGAGGCCGAGTTCGTCTCGGACGAGGGTAGCTGGCTGACGCAGGACTTGATAAATTGTTGCTTGGATGCGGAGGAGAAGTTCTGGGACTTCGAGGAGTACCATACGGGTGAATTTTACATGGGTCTGGACTTGGGTAAGAAAGTTGATTACTCGGTGCTGACAGTCGTCGAGAAACTCGGCGACGAATTATACGTCAGGCACGTGAAGATATGGCCGCTCGAAACGCCCTACTCGGCAGTCATAGGCTACGTAAAGGTTCTTTCAGAAAGATGGCGCTCGCCCTACAAGATTCTGGTTGACCAGACTGGGGTTGGCGAGTACGTTGCAGAGGATATGCTGAACGTCCACATACCGAACCTAGAGGGTGTAATCCTAACGGGGCCGAAGAAGGCCGAGATAGCAATCTATCTCAAGCAGAAGATGCAGGAGGGTTGCAAGCAGGACAGCAGGGGTAAGTGGACCGGCACCTCTCGGCTACATATACCGTATCCAGAAGATAGCGAACTGACTAGGAGGTTAATCGCGGAGCTAAATGTTGAGAAATATACGTTGGCGAAGGACGGAAGCTTAAAGTTCTACCATCCGGATAATGCGCACGACGATTGTTTCTGGAGCCTCGCCTTGGCAATATACGCAAGCAGAAGCGTCCACGAAGTGAGCATTACGCCACTCATATAATGACAGGAACTCAAGGTATTGGCATCCATGAGAAGCTACAGTAGGTCTCTGCGAAGCATTCTAGAAACTCCCAATAAGAGAAGATAAAGCATAGAAAAACAAGGAAAAAAATTGTGGGGTTATTTAAGCCTCCTTAGAATGAGCGCCGTTATGGTTATGAGGATTGCGATTAGCGAAGCATAAGCCCATGGTGGTGCTACTATGCTGGTGGAAGTAACTTTGACATTACTGTCAAGTATTACGCCGCCTACTGGAGGTGGTATCGAGCATGCGTAGACGGAAGCTGTCCCCTCGTAATCATAGTACTCTGGTGGGTTGGTGAAGCTACCACGAAATTCGCCTAGGAAGATCTTGTTTATGAACGCTCCTGTTCCGGAGACCCCGACAATATATCCGTTATGAACGCCGTAGTAGCTGTTATCTAGTATGAGGAAGCCGTCCACCGTTCCATCCGGGTTTGTGAATGCGAATCTTGCAACACTATATCCTCTACCTGCATACGTTCCTGAGGTGATTATAAATGCATTCGAGTCTAGCTCGAAGCTGCCGGCTAATGCTCCGGTAGAGGTACCAGTCAGTCTTTGTTTAGTGGTGAATTCTGCGTCAGCATCAGCGCCGAGCGTTATATCGCTCGTGGTGAACTGCATAACCACATCACCAGAACTAAGGCTTACTAGTCTCGTTTCACCTAGGTTATCTGCCCTTGATCCAGAAACACTAAAGCTTTCTAACTGACATTCAACTTCATCGAATATCCATCCTCTCCCGTTAAACTTCCACTCGTTCGGGCCTGTTAATGAGCCTTCGAGCTTAATGATTAGCAGCTTGTCTGCATAGCCGCCGCCTGAGCTTCTACTGAAAGCATATCCTTTTAGTGATGCTCCCACTATATTTTCATCGCTAAGCTGGGCATCAACATCCAGCACCATTATTAGTGAGAAGGTGCCAGTTGAGTCTGAATACTCTGCATGACCTGTCGTTAAACCCCTCATCGAGGTTGCTGTAACGTCAACCCATATCGTGTTGAATGCCCCGCTACTTATTGTTCCGGATAGGTCTCCGGAAACGCTGCCCGTGAAACTTTCCCCAGTGGTAAACATCGCGGTAGTCGATGAGGAGACCGTGTAGAGTGGATTAACGACTTGAACAAGCGTATCATCAAGCGTCAAGGAGAAGAGTCTATTAACCCCACCAGTAGTGTTAACGGTTATCTGAATTACAATATATGTTGGCTGGGGAGCTGCTGTCACGGGCATAGCGCTGAAGGCGCTCATTATCAACGCTAGAGATAAAAGTGCAATCAACATCTTCTTGGGCAATAAACAACCTTTTCTTGCCCACATTTCCTTTAAAATATTCCAATAATAAACCCTTATTATATTTTTTACTTTTTTATTTAACCTTATAATACCGGTATGTGTACAGAACCTTGCCCTCAAAAAAGACCCATAATCAGTCTCACGTGACGACGCGCCGCGGTGAAAGGAGGAGGGTTTATTTTTCTAAGCGGAGGTGGCCTTGGCCCCTCCTACTAATGGCGGTAATTGTGGTAACTTTGTCCGTTACAATCTACTTTAGCCGAGGACCCGAAGAACCTCCTTCTATGAGGGCCGCAATCTTAGATGGATTGGCTACTGACTACCCGAACCAGACCTTCATAGAGTCAGCTGTGGAGGTTTTGAGAGGGGCGGGCTTCGAAGTCGACATCTACAGTCCCGAGAACATATCGCTGAGCCTCTTGAGGGAACTTCCATCTAAGGATTATAGCATCGTACTCTTCAGGGTTCATGGCGGGAGAATAAGGCAGCCGATAGGATTGTTCATCGGGAGCGGCCTCTTCATCGAGAAATGCAGTCCAGACTCTTACAGATACGAGATTGAGTCAGGCTACCTTCTTCTCGGGAGGCCGTTCTTTTCCAATGAGACATACTGTGTCGCCCCGCCACACTACATATCGGATAAGCTTCACAGGGATTTTAAGAGAACAATAATCATCGCGATGTCCTGCTTCACGGGTGATGATAACCTCATGGCCTCAGCCTTCTTTGAGCGTGGCGCGAGAGCTTACATAGGGTTCAGAGACAAGATCTCACCTAGCTATGCTGACGCCTTCACGATAAGATTCCTTAAAAAGTTATACTTCGAGAAGCTCCCGATTCAGGAGGCATTCGAGCAGGTGTCGAGGGAGCTCGGCCCGGACCCGCACTACGGAGGCTTCCCAGTTCTGTACCTCCCTTAGACCCCAAGGATACAGCTTTTAGGGCGAGATGATGGGTCCTTCTCGCGGTTGTGTAGGCTGTGGCATAACACATCGGAGCGGTATGTTCTCGCTCGACACAACTATCGAGAGCATATAAGGTTAAGTTAATGCATGAAGATAAGGAGTGCTATGCAAAGATTCTTCTGATGGATTAAGAACCTCAAGAGAAGAATTGTAATGAGGCATCAACATATAAAGCACTGATAACCATAACATTTATAATAATCCCTCTCTAAATTCTGCGTCTTAGGCGATTTATCAAGACCGAAAAGACGAAGGATGCCGCGAACGATGGAAGGCTTGCACCCAATTCTGGCACGAGGGTCACGACACTAGCGTAGACAGCTATGCCGAGAATCCAAGCTATCACGTTACCTAGCTTCACGGCCTTAGCCTTCTCGTAAAACTCTTCCAGCGCTATCGAGGAACGGCCCCTGTTAACGAAGAACTCTGCCGATGCAACGCCGAGGAGTGGAACGAATAGGGCACCTATCATGAGCAGAAAGCTTTCGTATTCTGCAAGAGGAACGCTCATGGCGAGTGCGATGCCGATGCCCGCCACAAGAACTATGAATTTCCACTGTCTAGTTTTCGGGAAAATGTTCTGGAAAGAGACGGCGGCCGAGTATATGTCGGCAAAGCAGTTGTCGGTCTCGTCAACCAGTATGAGTATTAGTGCAACCCATCCGAAGAATAGGACGGCTATGGATGCTATAATGTCCTTTATTCCCAAGAGCATGACCAACGCAGCTCCTAATACGTAGAACCAGGTGTTGGATATCGTATAGCCGGCGACCGTTCCGAGGAACGCCGATTTAGCCTTCTTAGCGAACCTGTTGTAGTCGGATATCAGCGGCCACCAAGATATGGGCATCACTATGACGAGGTCTAAAGCAAGGAGCAACGGCATGGAACTTTCGCCATGGTGGAACACCCAGCTCCAGAAGTCGCCAGAAGTGAACGCATGATAGGTTATCCAGATTGTCGAGCCGTAGACCAACCATATCGCAATCCTCTCCAACCATTTTCTCACGACAACCAAAGGTCCGCCGAGCGCGAGGAACATGCACCAAGCCCCGAAGAAGATGACCCAGAAGGTGTATGCTACATGGCCGAGTACGTTTGCTGTTAATAGCGTAGCAGCCTGCGCCATTATCATGAGCTCGAAGGCCGTCCAGCCTATTAACTGCACTATGTTGAGGGCTGTCGGAAAGTAGGATGCCTTGATGCCGAGCACGGGTCTGAGACTCACCATCGTAGGCACGCCGTACTTGCTACCCACAATTCCCGGAAGCGCCAGCATGACGCTACCTATTATGGAGCCGAGCAGTGATACGAAGAGTACCTCGAAGAACGATAATCCTTCCAGCAGCGAGCCTGCCAAGAGGACGAGTAGCCCGACGCCAAGACACGACCAAAGGACGAAGTAGTCCAAGAATCCAAGGACTTTTACGTCCTTCGGTACGGGCTCGGCTCCCCACTCAGGCGGGAGCTTGACCTTCATAACCCGTTCAGCAAGTCTGCTACCAAGGGCTCATTATAAATGTTTTAATAAGTGACTTATTACAAAAAATTTGAGTGAGTGAATTGTACAATAACGGATGTCTACTCGATCTTGATGGAGACGCCCTTAGGCTTGGCCTTCTTCTTGTTGAGGACGACCTCTAGGACACCGTTCTTATACGTAGCCTTCGCGCCCTCGGGTTCGACCTCCTCCGGGAGTTCAACTTCCTTGTAATACTTCCTCTCGGGCGTGTCCACCTTTATCGTCAAAACCTTATCGGCAACGTTCAGCTGTATGTCGTTCTTATCGACGCCCGGCAACTCGGCCACTACCCTTATCACGTTTTCCTCAGGTATGATATCGACCAAAGGCTCCCTCTCGCCCTTGAGCTCCAACGGCCTTCTGCCGAGCCTAGGCTTTATGTTGCCAAACTCCCTTATGATGGGTCTTCCGTCAGGCCCTATCGTGATTGAGTAACCGTAAACGAACGGACCGATTATTCTCTCCACGCCCTTCTCGGTCCTCATCTCCCTTACGAGCTCCTTCGGAACCATCTCCTCGATTCTCTTGAATTCCTCCTCAAATTCCCTGAAGAAATCCTCCCAGTATTTCTCGAAGAAGCTGAATGGGAAGCGTCTGAACCTTCTGAAAAATTCATCCCACCACTCATTCGACAAATAAAATCACCTCAAAATGGTTAGAGTGCCTACTTGTTAATAAGTTTAATCCAAGATGCGAAACTGTTTACCTTTTGCTACTCGTCGCTTTAGAGAAGAATATTTTAATGATGTCGGCCATCTTAATTTCAACGCCACAGTGTTCCTCCTCGCGCTTCATGTAACGAAAGACTTTAAGCAGCTTCGGGAAGTCTCTGACGAAGCTGAAGTTGCCACGTATCTTGTCCGCCACAACATCGAATACTTCCTTGTATGGAGAGAACTTTCTTAGAACTTCTGCCGTGTATGCCTCTGGGTCTTCGACATTCTTCGAGAAAATCTCGGCGCACCGAAGGCTGGATATTATGCCCTCGCCCAGCACGGAGAAAACAGTTCCTATACTCTCGCCGACGCCTACGACCTTTCCAGCATAGTAGGGCTGACACATCGATGGAGGCGTTATCCTAAGAGGTCTGCCGACGACCTTGACAATCTCGCCCCCGTGCTCTTGAATGAATGAATCCAAAAAGTACTTCTGTTTTCCGAAGTAGTCTCCGCAGCCAACATGGGCATAGGAATCGCCGAGCGGAAAGAACCAAAGGTAGCCAGCCCTCATCGGCTTTATGTAAAAGTCATCTATCGGCATCTTGCTGTACTTCACCTTGTACTCCAGCGTGTGGATTACGTAATCTTTGTCGATTTTTGGTAGCAACGCTCTCGAAAACCCTGTCGAGTCTATTATGAGGTCATACTCATCCCCAAGCTGCTCAGCACTCCTAATATGGACGCCGAACTTCGTATCGTGCCCATCCACCAGGTCCCTTTCGAGGGACAACTTGTCGAAAGTGCATAGGCCCCTGAGCTTTATCCAGAAGCGCGAGTTTCCTAGGTCCACGCACATCTCTTTACCTTTGTAAAGTATGTAATCTTCGAAATTCAGACCGATGGAGGAGAGAAGCCTTTGCATCTCAATACTGGATGTGCCCCACGCACAGGGTGGGTAACAATTTTCGTAATCGCACCTCTCGAACCCGGCGACCTCATATTCATGCGACAGCTTAGAGACAAGGTAGGAGCCAGCCACACCGAGTCCGACGACGGCAATTTTACGCATGTTCCGCCAAAATATCAAATTAAATTTTTAATAAACCTTAAAGCCGTAAAACATTTTAATAGACGGATCGCGAGTTTACCATTAGAGCCGCATGCGGGCCCGTAGCTCAGCATGGTTAGAGCGGCAGTAATCGGCCGAGGCTCATAACCTGTAGGTCGTGGGTTCGAGTCCCACCGGGCCCATAAAAATGCTTTAGAAGGTGTAGCATACGCTTTTAATGCCGGATATGCGTCTCGATTTTGTATGAAACCTCGAGTTCTTGTGGGCTGCTGCGGCTGGGCTGTAAAGGGTGGTAAGCAAGCATACTACAAAAGTTTCAAAACTGTGGAGATTCAGGAGACCTTTTACAAACTGCCTAAGCTGGATACCGTAAGGAAATGGAAAGAGTCAGCACCGGAGGACTTCGTCTTCAACATGAAGGCCTGGCAGGCGGTAACGCATCCTCCGAGCAGCCCTACATGGAGGAGAGCCGGCATCAGGGTTCCAGAGGATGCGAAGGAAAAATATGGGGACCTGAAGCCGACGAAGGAGAACCTCGAGGCTTGGAGCAAGACGGTCGAGGTGGCGAAGGTTATCGGAGCAGTGGTCGTCGTGGTGCAAACACCATCTTCGTTCGGTTACACCGAGAAGAACTTCGAGAATGCTGATAGGTTCTTCAGCGAGGTACCGCGCGAAGGCTTTGAGATAGGCTGGGAGCCGAGGGGAAGCTGGCGTGAAAATCCGGACGCCGTAAGGGAGCTTTGCAAGAAGCATGGCCTGATACACGTGACGGACGTATTCCGCTGGAGGCCTGTCCACAGACACAAAATATTCTACACAAGGTTGCACGGCATAGGGGGCGGTGAGGTGAACTATTCGTACAAGTACACGGACGAAGACTTGGCCAAACTGAGGCAGATGGTTGTAGAAGAATCGGAGGGCAGGGATGCGTGCTACGTTTTGTTCAACAACGTTTCGATGGCCGACGACGCTCTGAGGTTCAAGAAACTCTTAGAAGCATTTATTTAGCCGCACGCATGCCATAATGGAAGGCAAGGATTAATGGCCGAGTACGAAGAGCTAGTCAAAAGGATACTGGAAAGGAGACCGGAGCTTTCCGAGGAGGAATTGGAGAGGAAGGTTGAGGAGAAGCTGAAGAGCTCGCCCATGCTTAGCAGGCTCGGAGCGCTACTTCTCTTGGCGGATGAGCTAGGAGTCTTTGGAGCATCCGAGTACTCTGCACCCGCGTTCGACGTGAGTGAGTTTACAAAAATTTCCTCGCTAGTCTCGGGGCTGAACGACGTATCGCTTTACGTCAGGATTATAGCCGTCTCACCTCTCGTCATGGTAAACGGTAAACCCGTCCTAAGGATGAAAGTTGGTGACGAAACAGGTAAGGTCTCGGTCGTCGCGTGGGAACAGAAAGCGGAAGAGCTGGCGGCGATAGGTCTCTCTCCCGGCATGACCGTCGTGATGATGCACGTCTACACGAGGGTCGGTCCTGATGGCAAACCCGAGATACATGTGGGGAGGAACAGCTCGGTAAAGCTCGTCGAGGACTTGAAAATCCTACCACACGTCGAGAATTTCTTCGTTCCGGCAAGTAAGGCTTCAAAAATCGAAACGTCTGACATAAGGGCTACGCTCGTCATGATTGGCGAGCTAAGGTCAATCCAGACAAAGTCGGGTATGGTGAACGTGGTCGAGGCACTTTTGGCTGACGAGTACGGCGAAACCGTTCTGGTAGCTTGGAGAGATAAGGTGGAGTTGATAACGAATGTTGCGCCGGGAACGGAGCTTATGCTGACGGACGTAAGGTTTAAGGGAGGTCAGCTCCAGACGACCGCTAGGACTTGCATCGCAAAGGCTACCAAGAGTAAGCTAGACCTATCGAAGCTGATGACAGAATCCAAGAGGCTTGTGAACAACAAGATATTCAGGGTGCTTGACATGCTTGAGCGACCAGGACTCGTAACGTTCATACTCTCAGACGGCGTATGGGTCTACAGGCTCTCAAGCAGTTCGCTAGTCGGTGTCAAAGTTAAGGAAGGCGATGCGGTCTGGATAATCAAAGGTTTCGTATCGGAAAGGAACGGCAGAAAAACAATCGTAACACCGGAATACGGGGTAATGATGGCAACGGAGAAGGATGCGAGAAGCGTTCCGATGGTCGATAGAAAGAAGAGATTAGCCGAGGTAAGTAGCGAGGAATCCGATATAATAGTCGAGGGAATACTCCACACAAAGACCCCGCTGGGAATCGTTGAGACAAGGTTCGGTAAGGCTGAAAAGATAAGCTTCTGGTTGAGGGACGGCGAGACTACTATGCTCTGCTCCGCATGGAGGTCCAAGGCTAGGGAAATAGACTCAATACCAATAGGCAAGCGTGTTCAATTGCGCTGGGTCAGGGTCAGGCGGAACATCTTCGGTGAGCTGGAAATATCCGTTGAAAAGGATACGAAGGTGGTCGTGCTGGAAACATGAGGCCGATACTTCAGGTCGCTCTGGATTTTACCTCGCTTGAGCAAGCTCTTCGGGTTGCGGAGGCCGCCGTGAGCGGAGGTGCCGATTGGCTCGAGGTCGGTACGCCGTTGATAAAGTCATTAGGCATCAGTGCGGTGAAGCTCGTAGCAGAGCGTTTTCCAAACGTTACGGTCGTGGCGGATATGAAGACAATCGACACGGGTTATCTTGAGGCTCTAATGGCAGCAAGCCACGGAGCACGCGTAGTTACGGTGTTAGGTTTAGCATCCGACAGGACGATTGAGGAGGCCGCAGATGCTGCGCATGAACATTCCGCCAAGCTCATGGTCGACTTGATGCTAGTCAGGGATTTACGAAAAAGGGCCGAAGAGGTCGTGACCTTAGGCGCGGACTATGTATTGTTGCACGTTGGGAAGGACCTGCAAAAAGATGGTTTGACGCCGCTTGCATGGCTGAGAGAAATCGTTGATTGCGTCGAGGTTCCTGTAGCAGTTGCAGGCGGTCTATCCGCGCTGACGGCTCCGATGGCTGTTAAGGCTGGAGCAAAGATAATCGTAGTGGGTGGTGCTATATCCGGCGCACCCGACCCAGAAAAGACAACCCGTGAAATCAGGAAAGCGATAGACTCGGTCGTTTAGAAGGAAGAACGCCGCTCAAGAAGCGCATACGCTTCCTCATACAACTCTGAACCTACTCTAGACCTGCATGTCTTGAAGATTTCCCCGAGCTTGTCAGCATCCCCGTCCCTGATAACTTTGACAAGTCTGTTGAGTCTTTTCATGTAGGATGAGAACGCTCGAAATGCATACGGGTTCATCTTAAAGGCCGATATAACGAGCTCCGGGCTCTCTGATAGTGATGTTGCGGCCGAAAGCATCTGAAGCTTAAAGGTCGTGCCCGAGAGTCTCCTTGCCTCCTTGAATGTTGCATCATCCATAGCGAAAATCAGCGACGTTGCCAATACATGTGATAAAGAGAGGACGTATGCCATGACCCTGTCGTGCACCCTCCAATCGACCACAACAACATTTGCATCGCTGAATATGCTCCTCGCCATACGCAACTCAGAACCTCTGCTCCTTATAGGCACCAACGCCATAACCTTTTCCTTCATGTCGCTCGCACCCGGCCCGAATAGCGGATGAACAGAAAGTAGCTTAGCACGTGTGCGTCTTAACCTCTTTAACGATGTAACCACGTGCGCCTTTAATGACGAGACCTCGACGATAACGCTACCCTGCTTCGCATACCTTAAGGCCTCTTTAACGACTGACGTCGTAACATCCAGCGGAACGGCGACCAGCGTGACATCAGCATCATGTACTGCCTCCTCGATGCTTCTGCTCGTGCTCGCCCCGATTTCTTTTGCTAACTTGGATGCAACGCTCCGCCTTTTATCGAAAACTTTTAGCTCGTATCCTTTTTTGTGAAAATATTTGGCAAACCAATTGCCCATTCTTCCTGCTCCGATAATAGCCGCCTTCATACGCTTCCGACATCTAAAGATGGATTAGACTAAATAATTTTCCCTAGGTAAGATTTGCCGCAATTTTTACGACCAGCTTCAGGACATGCTGCTAAGGAACTCGCCTATCCTTTTCACGCCCTCGACTAGGGCCTCCTTCGGCTGTCCGAGCGATATCCTGAAGTAGTCGAAGTAGTTGCCGAACGCACCGCCGGGCGCCACGCTTACGTTCTTCTTCTCTAGGAGTTTCACGGCGAATTCTGACCCGTCGATACCCTCTACGTCAATCCTTGGGAAGACATACATGGCCCCGTCTGGTTTGTAGAAGGATACGGGCAGCGGCTCAAGGGCCTTACACACGGCCTCGGCCCTTTCCTTCATCACCTCCGAGTTCCTCTTTGCCTCGTCCAAACACTTCAGCGCTTCAATAGCTGCATACTGTACGAACTCCGGGATGCAGGTTATGAGCATAGACTGTATTGCGGCCATCTTGTTAGCTCTATCAAGGTCGGAGATGACGAACCCAACCCTAAAGCCCGTCATGCCCCAGCTCTTGGAGAAGGACGATATCAGAACGTAGCTCACCTCAGGATAGTTAAGGACCGTGTTGTGCCCCGAGCCCGTGAAGTTATAATCCGCGTAGACCTCATCACTTATCAACGTCAGCTTTTTGTCCTGCGCTATCTCCACTATTCCCTTGAACGTCTTCTTACTTAAGGCCTTGCCGGTTGGGTTGCTCGGGTAGTTCAGAATTATGGCTTTCGTGGCCGCGCTCATCTTTTCATTAAGCTCATCAAGGTTCGGCTCCCAATTATCCTCCAACCGCGTCTCTAACACAATTGGCCTTCCACCTACGTATCTAATGCAAGATTTGTAAATCGGCCATGACGGGTCGATAACTATAACCTCGTCGCCAGGAGATATCGTCGATGCGAGGGCTAGGTACACGCCGAATGCACCGCCCATAGTTGCTATCACTTGGTCTGCCTTAACATCCGCACCGAATTTCATCTTCACGTAATCGGCGATTGCCTCTCTCAGCTCCTGCCTTCCCTTCGGTTCCGTGTACCTCGACTTTCCCGCCTTCATCTCCTGGTATGCCCTTTCCACGACGACGCTCGGCGCCCTGAAGTCGGGCTCACCTACGTCCATCCTGATGACCCTTACGCCCTGCCTCTCGAGAGCCTCCGCCATCCTGGCTATATCCCTGTGCGTAAGGACCTTTCTCTCTGGCGGCTTTGGCTGGACCTTGATACACTCTTCGATAAGTTGCGTCGTCAGCCTTTGTGCAAAATCCCTTTCTATACCGAGAGCCAGAGCCTCCTTGGTGACAGCCTCCCTCAGCATCCTCTCGGCGCTCGGGTCCTCGATGCTCAGACCCTTTGCTTGCTTCAGCTTGCCTATCTCAACGCAAAGTGACTGCCTTTTTGCGACGAGCCTGAGGATTTCCTTAGTAATCTCTAAAACTTCGTTCCTCATCCTATCGAGCTCGTTATCCTTTGCACAGGACATTTTTGCTTCATGAATAACGACTAGCCCGTGTATTTAAACGATGAGTCTCGCGAGTGCGTTGTGGGTTATATTGTTATGTGGCAGTTGTTAAAAATATGCGAAAATCCCTTGACCAAAAGAGCAAGCTAAACATGATTTAGTATGTTAAGGGGTATTTAGTGCCGCAAAACTATCTTCACGTCAGCGGCAAGGGCCGGGGTTTCATAGTCGCCAACGCCGTAAACGAATAGCGGGTTTATGTCGACATCCTCTATCTCTGGGAAATCTTCCGCAAGCTTTGCGAGTCTAATGATTATCTCCTTAACCTTTTCCTTATCCGATGACTTCTCGCCCCTTATGCCTTCGATAAGTTTCGACGCCTTTGTCTCGTTTATCATCTCTTCCGCATCCTCTTTCGTCAGCGGTGCGACCCTGAAGGACACGTCCTTGTAAAGTTCTATGAGGGTACCGCCGCTTCCAAACATTATCAGTGGGCCGAAGATGGGGTCCCTGTGCATGCCTACGGCTATCTCCCTTCCCTGGGGAGCCATCTTCCTGACGATTATTCCCCTTATCTCGGCGCTCGGTGCCTTCTCCCTCACACTCTTCATGATCTTTTCATACGCCTGCCTTACCTCGTCCTGGTTTTTGATGTTGAGTACTATCCCTCCCACGTCGACCTTGTGGAGTATGTTCGGAGACTCCACCTCTAAGACTACCGGGTAACCAACGCTGTTAGCTGCCTTTACGGCCTCCTCCGCACTAGTAACCCTGATCTTTTCAACCACCGGTATCCCGTAAGATTTTGCAACCTCAGCAGCCTCAGATGGTAGAAGTATGTTCCTCTTTTCCTCTATCACGGTCCTTATTATCCTCTCTGCCTTACCTTTATCCACTTTGATATCCTGCAGACCTTCTTCCTTCTTCTGCCTCTCCAAGAACCTGCGGTACTTTAGCAGCTGACCGAGAGCGGCAACCGCCTTCTCTGGCGTATCGTATGCCGGGATGCCGTTTGAGATGAGTAACCTTATGGCCTCCTCGCATTCCTTTCCTCCGATGAGGCATGCGGTTATCGGCTTTTCTTTCTTAACGGAATTTTTCGCCCTTATGAGGGCGTTTGCCAGGTCTATTGGGTTTGTTTGTGCCGTGTGACAGTACAGCACTATTACGTTGTGGACGTTGTCGTCCTCCAAGAGCGTCCTCAATGCTCCTTCATAATCGCTTGGTGTGGCCATCCCAGTTAAATCAACCGGATTGTATACGCTACCGAAGGGAGGCATGAACTTCCTGAGCTTCTCTGCCAAGTCTTTCGGAATGTCCATGAGTTTTACTTTGAACTCCTCTGCGGCGTCGGTTGCCATGACTCCGGCTCCGCCACCGTTCGTTAAGATTACGGAGTTTTCACCGCGAGGTAACGGAAGCAGGTCGAACGCCACGGCCCAATCGAAAAGCTCGATAATCGTAGGCGCCCTTATTATCCCGGCTTGCTTAAAGGCCACTTCATACGCTACGTCTGAACCGGCCAAGGAGCCTGTGTGAGACTTTATTGCGTTTGAAGTTCTCTCCGATTTCCCTGGCTTCAGCGCTATTATTGGCTTCTTCTTACTCACTCTCTTGGAAACCTCCAAGAATCTCCTTCCATCATCCACCCCCTCCAAGTAGAGAGTTATGACCTTGGTATGCTCATCGTTTCCGAAGAACTCTATGAAGTCTGTCTCGTTTAAATCGGCTTTGTTGCCTATGCTCACCAGGTCGGACAGCCCGATCTGCTTTAACAAAGTCCAGCCGGCCAAACCTATCGCAAGGGCCCCGCTTTGGCTAACGAATGCGATCCTCCCCTCCTTAGGTAATTGTTGCATGAAGCTTGCGTTTACTTTCTTTACGGTGTCTGCAATCCCGATTATGTTTGGTCCCAAAATCCTTGCATTTCCTTTCCTCGCGATTTCAACGAGCTCCAGCTCTTCCTTCACGTTGCCTATCTCTTTAAACCCTGCAGAAATTATGGCGATTGCCTTAACACCCTTTTCCACGCTTTCCCTAAGTACTTGGGGCACTATCCTTGCTGGGACGGTTATGACCGCTAAATCAACATTATTTGGGACGTCCTTGATGGACTTGTAACACTTTAGGCCCAAAATTTCATCCGCGTTTGGATTTACGGGAAAAATCTTTTCCTTTGGAAAAGAACACTCGAGGATGTTTTTTACCACAACGTGGCCGATTTTAGTCGGCTCTCTCGCGGCTCCTATGACGGCAATGCTCTCTGGTCTGAGAAGTTTTGTTACAACTTCGGTTAGTGTGTTCATTTCAAGAAGTCTGCCTTTTTCTCAATAAAAAACCTTTTTTTGGAAGTGTTAGTGCACTGATGAGTTAAAGTTAAATACAAATGCTTAGTGCTTCCTTGGTTAAAGAAATCTGCTGAAGTTGGATGATTTCGATTTTTGTGAACTTCACAAGATTCGCGCTTGCCTACCATTCTGACACACTCAGCTCAAGAGAATAAGTTATTAAAGGATGTAATCAGAAATCAGCATGGTGCGTTTGAGAAACGCATCGCTACTAGGAAGAAAGGGAAGGGAGCTCTTCGAAGTAGTTGTAGGTAAGCTTGTCAGTTACATGGCCAGACATGGTGTAAACCCCACCGCGCTAAGCCTGTCCGGGCTCGCCTTCGCCATCGTATCGGCCTATCTTTACATTTTAGCCGCCAGCATACGCGAGCTTATAATCTTAGCGGCTATCGCTCTGCTAGTATCCGGTTTCTTCGACGCAATAGACGGCGCGGTCGCGAGAGCATCGGGCAAAGTTACCGCGTTTGGCGCATTCACAGATTCCATGCTCGATAGGTTAGAGGACGCGGCAATAATCGTTGCGATAACCCTCGCGGGCTTCCTTAACGTCTTGCTGGGTATGCTCCTGTTGCTGTCTTCGTACTTGGTTAGCTATTCAAGGGCGAGAGCAGAAGGGCTTGGTGTAGAGATGAAGGGCATAGGACTATTCGAGAGGGCCGAGAGGATTCTTGTGATATTCGCCGCATCCATAGCCGAATACTTCTTCCCACGCACCATAATGCTCGTATCCGTTGCATTGATAGCGATAAACGTCTTAGTGATTGTCCAAAGAGTATTGCATGTTAGGTCTAGATTGAAAGAGAATCGTTGAGTTAAACAGGAACGAATGTTATTTTGCCATCCTTAAATTGTAACTCGTAAATGTAGTTCACCTCGAGCTTCACGTTGAGCATCTCGTACTCCTCCTCCGTAAGAAACAGCGTCATTTTTGGTATAACGATTTCCCTCACAGGAGGCAACAAGCCCATAGATTGCATCTGAAGGAATACGCCCTGCATCAACCTTTGTAGCATCAAAGCTTCCTCGTTAAATGCGCCAGACCTTTCGCTTTGTCTTCTGACCTCGACCAGCTCTATGATTCTTCCAGGCCTGCCCGTCTCGGGGTCGTTGGTGCTGGAAATCCTGTAAACTTTCACCAGAACCATTTGACAATAGAAGGAACTCAGAAGTATATTAGCTTGTCGAGAAAGCATAAAAATCCAGCTATGCGATAGCGTGCTTCAGCAATATCTTTACGTCAAAGGCCATGCAACCGGTTTCATAGACGAATAGTGGGTTTATATCAACATCGCTTATAACGTCAAAGTCCAGCGCGAGTTGGCCCACTGCCGCTAAGACGTTCTTCACCGACTGCACATCCTTCGGAGGGCCTCTAAAGCCTTTCAATATCTGATAGACCTTCGTTTCATTCATAATCTCTTCCACGTCAACATCCGTGAGCGGTGCGACCCTGAAGGACACATCTTTGTATAGTTCTACCAGAATACCTCCAGAGCCGAACATAACTATTGGCCCAAAAACTTCATCCCTATGCACTCCCACGGCAACTTGCACGCCCTCCTTAATGAACGACCTGACCACGACACCCTCTATCCTGGCACTCGGAACTTTCTCCCTAACGGAATCGATGACCTCGCGATAAGCGCGCTCCAACTCTTTATCGTCTTTTATATTGAGCTTTATCGCTCCCACGTCAGTCTTGTGTACTATGTCCGGGGACTCAACCTCTAGGACAACAGGGTATCCTACCTGCTCTGCCAACACTATGGCCTCCTCCAAACTTTTCGCGACGAATTTCTTCGGTGTGGGTATTCCATAAAGTCTTGCAACCTCGCACGACTCGGATTGTGTAAGGTTCCTACCTTCCTTTAAGGCTCTTGCTATAATCTCGTATGCCCTCTCTTTTTCCCTCTTAACTTCGAGGTACCTGCCTACCGGCCTGTTTTTGTAATAAACGTATCTATACTTCGTTGCGAGAGCGGCCGCCCCCCTTTCTGGCGTGTCGAAGGTAGGTATGCCGTTTTTTATGAGAAACCTTGTAGCATCCTCACATTCTTTTCCACCTATGAATACGGCAATTACCGGTTTGTTTTTACCCACGTTATTCACGCAGCTCGCTATGGCCTCGGCGACACTCATGGGGTTAAGCGTAGCCGGATGCGAAAAAAGCACTATGACGGCATGGACCCTTTCATCACTCAACAAGACCGAGAGGGCTCCATAGTATTCTTTTTCAGTGGCCATGCCTGTCAGGTCTATTGGGTTGAGAACAGAGCCGAAACTCGGCATCCACTTCCTTAAGGCCGAAGCTAAATCCTCGGGTATCCCCATCAAATGGAGGTTTAGCTCCTCGCAAGCGTCCGCGCACATGATTCCTACACCACCGCCGTTCGTCACTATCGCGACGTTCTCTCCTTTTGGGTCTGGTAACATGGCCAAGGACAGCGCATAGTCGAAAAGCGTTCGTATGTCGCTCGCCCTTATGACTCCGCACTGTTTGAACGCCGCATCGTAGGCGACATCTGAGCCTGCCAGCGAGCCAGTATGCGATTTTACAGCCTCGGCCGCTTTCCTGCCTTTTCCCGCCTTCAGGATTATTATGGGTTTTTCCCTGCCAACTTTCTTAGCGACTTCCATGAACTTCTTTCCATCCTCGACACTTTCTAGGTAAAGTGTTATGGCCTTGGTATAGGGGTCCTTGGAGAAGAATTCGATGAACTCGCACTCGTCAATATCAGCCCTGTTTCCTAAGCTTACGATATCCAAAAGGCCTATGCCCCTGACCTTCGTCCAAGTGAGCAATCCTGACGCCAAAGCGCCGCTCTGGGATATCATGACAATCTCTCCCTTGTCTGGAAGATACGGCAGGAAGCTCGCATTCAGGTTGACTACAGTATCTATCAAGCCCACTATGTTAGGTCCTAGTATCCTAACACCGCCCCTCTTGGCGATCTCTACCACTTTTCTCTCAGCTTCAACGTTCCCGACCTCTTTAAAACCAGAGGATATGATAGCCGCAAATTTCACACCCTTTTCGACACAATCCTCAACAATCCTTGGAACGATACTGGCGGGCACCACAATCACTGCTAAGTCAACCTCAGATGGTACGTCTTTCAAGCTAGGGTAGCACTTGAGACCAAGCACTTCGTCAACATTCGGGTTGATCGGAAAGACGCGTTCCCTTGGGAAACCGTTCTCGATTATGTTTCTGAGTATTACATGACCGATTTTTGTCGGCTCCCTCGAAGCTCCAACAACAGCCACGGTGCGGGGCCTTATGAGATGCTCTAAACCTTTCACGAAAGTCTAGACACCGTACGGCTATAAAAACTTCTTAGAAATCTTATTCTTCCTCCTCTCTCGCCTCTTCTTCCAAGCCCTCAACATACCGCCTGTATTCATCGGCGTCCATCAGCTTCTCTAACTCGCTGGAGTCAGAAATCTCTACTTTTACTATCCAACCATCTTCGTACGGCGAATCGTTTATCAACTCCGGTTTATCGATTAAGTTGCTGTTCACCTCAACAATCTTTCCTGTGATTGGGGAATACACTTCCGTCACGGCCTTTACCGACTCTATTGTGCAGAGAGTATCCCCCTGCTTAATCTTCTGGTTAACGTTCGGCAACTCGAGATACATTATGTCACGTAGCTTCTTTTGCGCGTAGTCCGTTATGCCGAGTACCGCGACCTTTTTCTTGACAATCTTAATCCACAGGTGGTCCTTACTGTATACCAAGTCTTCCGGTATCTCAAAACTTTCAGACACGCGCGGTGCCACCTAAAGCGCCCGCAATAGAATCTTGTATTTAAAATTTCCTAATACCTTATTTTAACATCTCGCTGAGCCTTTTATACTCGCCCTCCTTATAAAACAGAATCTCGGTCTCAAGCTTTACCCGCATGCCCAGCCTTCTGAACAGCTGGAGGAGCGTTCCCCCATCTATCTTATCCTGCAGAGCGCCTTTGTCTGCCAGCTCCGCCAGCTTATTTATCACGACCCTTGCCTGCTCAGGGTATTGCTCAAGGGCAGCGTTAAGCACTTCTTCTGCTCTATCGCCGAGGAATGGCTTGAGCCTTTCCATGGGCGTCACTTCGGCCCTAGTTTGCTCGACCTTCTGGGCGCTTTGTAACAGTTGGCGTAGCTTCCTCAGCTGTATCCTCTTGAGCTCCAAGTCATCTCCGGACATAGCTAATGCAAAAGTGCCATAATCTACATATAGACTTTTTCGGGTTTATGCTCTAAGCGGCCTTTTTCATGAGGCTCCTAAGCGTGGACGTGTTGGTAAGGCAGCTCAACCTCACGCCGATACTGCTAAGCCTATCCGCCGCGCCCTCTTCCCTGTCGAATACCACGTAGTATGCCAACACTTTCCCGCCAAGCTCCGACACTGCCTTAACGCAATCCTCCGCAGTTTCGCCAGTCGTCGTCAGGTCGTCGACGCAAATCACCCTATCGCCATGTTGCACGATACCTTCAACCTTTCTTCCAGTCCCGTAACCCTTCTCCTTATGTCTGACGTACACTAAACCTTTGCACAATCTGTCGGCAACTATCGAGGCTATAGGTATGCCGGCGGTCTCCGTCGTGGCCACCTTATCGACGTTCACGTTCCCCTCCATGCTTATCTTCACAAGCATGAGCTCGGCTATCTTGCTCCTCGGCTCCGGATGCGAGTAAAGGGCTCTAATATCAACGTAGTAGTCGCTCTCCTTTCCGCTCGAGAGTATGAACGGTTTTTCTGGCGAGTAACGGTAGACGCCTGGCGTTCTGATAATCTCTAAGGCGGCGTTCACACGTATCCAAGACTCTGTTAAAACTTTCCTGTACTCGGCCGCCGCTCTTTCCGGCTCAGGGGACTCGGCTATGGACCTGCCAACGTTCAATAGCACGTTCCAGCCACCGTGAACGATTGCTTTCTCCATGTCGCCGCTCTGCGCTCCTATGCCGGGAAAGAGGATTATCGGCTCTTCACCAACGGCTTTCCTTATAGTGGTTATGTCGTCCGCAGAGGCCGTTTCCGTAGCGCTGACGACGAGGCCGTCAACTTTCGAAATCTTCGCATCCTCTGCAAATATTTCAAAGAGCTTTTTATCTCCTATGTCCAGCTTGAAAAGCCTCGAGGACTCAGGGTTCGATGGCAAAGTAACGGAGAACAGAGCGATTCCCAACTCATGAGCCACCTCGGCGATTTGGCTGAGGTTTCCGAATATCGGGTTTACCGTGAGCCCATCGTAGCCCATGTCCTTAACTATACCGATACCGGTCGTAGCTGTACTCGTTATGTCCGAGAGTTTGCAGTCGTATATGGTCAGCGTCCCGAGCGATTTGCAAAGCTGCGTAATCTCTTGGTGGTCCTCCACGCTCAAGTGCCTGGTGTAATTTTCATTTATCTTGAATGCTACGGTATAAGGTGCCGTCCGTTCGACGAGCTGTTTCAATCTTTCCAAATACTCCTTCCTAGTCTCTCCTTTCCTTTTCACGTCCAGCGAGATACACAGTATGCTGCCCTTCTGCCTCCTAAGCTCGGCATACCTCTTCAAGAACGACATCAGCGCACCATCTCTTCGCTCATATGGATGCAGGACCCTTATATTATCTATCCTTTGTGCCGTCGCAATTTAAGAAACTGGCGACCTGCCGAGTCTTACGTTTCTGAGTCTTATGGCCGGACCGCCGAACCAGACCGGCATGCTCTGCATGGGCTCGCTCTTACCGCAGTAGCCCGCGTAAAACTTAACCTCTTTGCCTACAGCATCGACTGACGAGTAAAGACCTTTCGTGGTCAGCTCGATTGCCGGATTCCTTAGCATGAGGTCAAGCTTGCCATTCCTTATCAGATATGCCTCCAGCCCAACGTATCTCTGATTCCATCTTCTGTCGTCGATGTTCCACTCCATGTAAGAGCTTATGTAGACGCCATACCTTATGCCTTCTATCAGTTCCTCGAGCGAGTGGTCTCCGGGCTTCATGTAGGTGTTGGCCATACGCACTATCGGCTCGACATCGTAAGAGCTCGCCCTTGAGGAGCCGTTGCTGACCGTGCCAAACTCGGCAGCCGTTTCCCTGTTGTGCAACAATTCGTTTATCCTTCCCTTCTCGATGAGCACCCTTTCTCTAGCCTCGACACATTCATCGTCGTAGAGATAGTAGCCGAAGGAATTCGGCAATCTTGGGTCATCCACGATTGTAACGTGCTCCGAGCCTATGCGTTCGCCGATAAGTTCGCGGCTCACGTAAGTCTCGCCGCCTTGTGCCGCCTCCCTTCCCAAGACTCTATCGGCTTCTAGTGGATGCCCAGCAGACTCGTGACAGATTATCCCGACGAGCTCAGGTCCCAATACGACGTCGAGCGTGTCCGTAGGCGGTTCCGTGGCCTCAGTCAAAATATTAGCGAGCTTGCCCGCCTCCTCCGAAACCTTATCCTCGAGGAGCCACCTCTCAACCCTTTCCCAACCTCCGGACTCTCCCAAGTTCTCGAACCTTTGCGCAGTTCCCTTTCCGGCCTTTGCCGCCGTCAGCATGTAAGAGAACATGACCCTCGGTATGCGACTGTAAATGCTCGACCCATCGGATGTGATTATTTGCTTCTCGGTCATTAAGTGACCGACGCTTAAAACTCTTGAGGGAAGCTTCACATCATCCCGAGAAGTTATCGCAACGCTTCTCTCATCGATCTCCTTAAGCAGCTCGACCTTAGAGTCGGGGTCGACGTACTCGGGTTTTATCCTAGGCTTAATCACACACTCAGCTTTTACAGTCCTTGCGTCAGCCATTCTGATGGGATTTTTGACGGCCTTCGAGGAGGCTTTCGCGAGCGTTACGGCCCTCTCGACGGCATCCTTTACGTCAGTCTTTCTCGTCAGGTTTGTTGAAGCAAAACCCATGGAGCCGGAAATTATGACCCTTACGGATAAGCCCTTGCTCGTGCCGAACGCAGGCGCCTCGGGCACACCGTTCCTTAGTGTGAACTCCTCAAAAGTATCCGACTGATACCTTGCCTCCGCGTAGGTGGCGCCCAACCTCCTCGCATAATCGACCGCATAGTTTAGAATATCCTCCATCACCATAGCTCAGCACCAAAAATGTTTAATAATTCTTAAACCCTTTTCGGAAGAAACTTCTCCTGTTCTTTATCCCTTATGCTAAGTATGGCTTGGGCTCTGTGCAGTAACAACCTTGCTTTTTGATAGAAACTCTTAGCTAGCTCCATTTCGCTATCCGAGAGCTTTTGCTTGAGCATGAGGTCCTCCAGCTTCGAGCTTATCTCCTGAAGAACCTCTATTACGAACTCAAGCCTGCTCTCGCTCTCCACGGATATCTGACAAAACTTTAACTCCTCCTCGATGTCTGCGAGCACCGTGCTCATGGAGGCGGAACCCATCCCTCATTATACTTCCAAAAACGTGTCTATTAAAGAGTTTTTCCTAAACGTTGCATAAGGTCGCGACCCGGATTGCAAAGCTTTTATAAATCTGCCCCGCCAATCTTCTGGTCAAGCGGGACATGATAGGCCAGCCGCAGCATATAAAATCCACAAAGGGTGACGTTGCGGAAAGGGTTGTGGTCGCAGGAGACCCGGCAAGGGTTGTTCAGCTTTCTAGAATGCTAGAAAGGTCAAAGCTTGTTAACGAAAACCGTGGTTTTTTGACCTATACGGGCTACTATAACGGCACACCGATAACTGTTTCTTGTCACGGCGTTGGCGGCCCGTCCTCTGCGATAGTTTTCGAGGAGCTTGTCATGCTGGGCGCTAAGGTCATCGTTAGGCTCGGCACGACCGGAGCATTCCTAAAGCACATGAAGGTCGGCGAGGTGGTCATACCAACTGGGGCGGCGTACTTAGGAGGGACGCTCGCGCAGTACATACCCGACGCCCACATAACCCCCGTTCCCAGCTTCGATGTGACGAACGAATTGGTGAACGCCGTAAAGGAAGAGGGTTTGACGTACCACATCGGCCCCGTATTCTCCAGCGACGCATTTTACGCCGAGGACCCTGAGTTCGTCAAAAGGTGGGCGAGTAAAGGCTACATATCCGTCGAGATGGAGTGTGCGACGATTTTCGGCCTCGGGATGTTGCGCGGCGTCAAGACAGGCGCAGTGCTCCTCATAAGCGATAACTTGGCAGAGATGACGCCCATGGTAGATGCTGAGTACCTTAAGCCGTACGTCGAGAAGGCAGGAAGGGCAGTCCTAAAAGCACTCCTGAGAATCAAGCTTTAGGATTCGTCTTCCAAAACAGACTTAAGAGAAGCTATAAAGTCTGATACTTTCTTTTTTGCAACCGCAGACGCATTCTCCTCTATTATGTTGACTATTTCGCTGCCCACGACTATACCATCGACAATACTCACCAAATTCTTCGCATAGGACGGGTCCCTTATGCCGAAACCGACCGCCAGGGGTATGTCGCCGATTAATCCCCTGGCCCTAACGATGGACTTGGCAGGCTCTATGTAAGCCAGCTCGCCCGTAACAGATGATATCCCGATGTAGATGAATGCAGGGTTATAGCTCGCCATGCTCTTGATGATACCGTCTGGATAATTGTAGTTTGCGAAGAAGAATTTTTCAAGAGATGAAGCATCGCACGCCTTCGCATACTCATCCAATGCCGCGTGCCCCATCATGCCCAAATCCGGTATGAGCGCACCCAAAGCACCGCTCTTCACCACAGAATGCATGAATTCCGTCAACTGTCCAGCAGTGTTTAGGTAACACAAGAGTATCTTTGGTGCGTTCACGTTTCTAGCGATTTCTAGCGCCGCATCCTTCTCTATGCCTTGCTCCCTTACCCTCCAGTACGACAGCCTTATGCTCGTACCATCATAAATAGCAATTTTTGGCGGTATGCCGAGTTCCAGTATGTCAGCACCGGAGCTTTTGAGTATGTCAGAATATTCCATGAATGCGTCAGGCGTCGGATAACCCAAGGTCATGTAGGCAACGAGAAATTTCTTCCTCGTAACCTCTCGTATGCCTAACGTACCTCAACACCCCTTGCATTCTTTATGAATTCAAAAATCTTCCTTCTGTCCTTTATCCCAGGGTCGATTTCTACACCAGACGATACGTCAACGGCATAAGGCCTCACAATCCGTACGGCATCCGCCACGTTTTTTGGTGTCAGGCCACCAGCTAGCATCACGGGTTTAGGGTAAAGATGCTCAACGACCTTCCTGCTTATCTCCCAGTCGTGAACTTTGCCCTGACCACCGTATCCCCCGACAAGAGAATCGAGCAATATGGCGTCGAATCCGCTGACAGAATGCTTCAGACGTTCAGCATCGAGGATTTCACGGACGTTAATCGCTTTTATCAATCTAATACCGGGCAACATGCTCCGCAATTTTTCGGCATCCGGAAGATTATTGCCGTGTATCTGCAGCGCAGAGGGTCTAAGCGTATTACAAATTCTAATTAGCTCATCGACGTTTGACGTAACGGTCACCACCACGCTATCCACGAACACCGGTACGTTCTTTATCAAATCCTTGGCCCTTTCATAGGTCAAATTTCTTGGCGATAGTGGTGAGGCTACGACGAATCCTACAGCATCGGCACCAGCATCCACAGCGGCCACCAAGTCCTGCTCACGTGTTATACCGCAGATTTTAACCCTGACATACGTCATAGGCCCTCACAAATTCCCTTACCTTGCCCTCGACATCGGCCGACGTCATTATGGACGTACCAATCAAGAAGGCATCCGCTCCAAGATTTTTTAGGAGAACGACTTGCTCAGGACTGCTTATGCCGCTCTCGCACACGACCGGTTTACGCTTGACCTTTACGTTACTGAGTATGCGCTTGGAAACATTGATATCGACTTCCAGCGTCTCCAAATCGCGATTGTTTATTCCCAACATGTCAGCCTCCGCATCCATGCCCGAAAGAAACTCTTCTTCAGTATGCGTCTCCAAAAGCACCTCAAGACCCAACGAGTGAGCTATCTTTATCATCTCGTCTAAGTTTTCGTTACACATCCTTTGGTCGTAAACCTTTTTGATTAAGAGGACGGCGCTCGCTCCCAACCTCGATGCTGCCCTCAATTGTACGTCGCTAACGATTACGTCCTTCATGAGTATGGGTATGCTGACGGTTTCTCTGACGACCCTTAGCTTCTCTAACGAGCCACCAAAAAATTCGTTCTCCGTCAAAACCGATATGCCCACGGCCCCACCACGTTCCATGGCCTTAGCTATGGCTTTGATGTCTCCGCCTATGCGCCTTCTCATAGTCGGTGACGCTTGTTTCAGCTCAGCTATGATGGGTATGGCTTTGCAAGCGAGTATCGCGTCCTTCAAACTTGGGGGTCTTGAAGACGTTACCGATGATGACGTCTCATAGTAGCCGCTCTCTACGCGTTCGATGGCCTTTTCGACCAAAACTTTAAGGAAATTGCCCATAAACCTCCTCCATCCTCTCGAGTTTCGATAAATCACCGCTAAGTTTCAACAACTCCTTCAGCTTTTTGTATGCCTTACCGCTGTCCAGAGACTCTCTTGCCAACTCCATACCCTCGATAAAGTTGTCCGCCCTTCCTCCTAACATTATGCCTAAAGCAGCATTGACCAAGACTGCGTCTTTTTTAGGACCGCCCTCACCGTTCAGAACCATGAACGCTATCCGCGCTGCCTCTTCTCGCGTTCTGATTTCTAGTTCTTCCTGTCTACAGGGCTCGACGCCAAAATCCCTCGGCGTCAACTCAAGCGTCTTGAAATCTTTATCCCTTAACCAAATGACCTTCGTTTTGCCTATTATCGAAACCTCATCCAAACCATTAAGGCCATGCACGACAAAAGCTTCCTCGCATCCTAAGTTCATTATGACATGCGCTAACGTGTCCATAATCTTATCATCGCATACGCCTAATAGCTGGGCTTTTACGTCAGCCGGGTTCGCGAGCGGCCCGATGAGGTTGAAGACGGTTCTTATCCCTATCTCTTTCCTTACCTGCTGAGCGTTCTTCATAGCTGGATGGAAATGCGGAGCGTACATGAAGCCTATACCAACCTCCTCGATAGCCCTTTCGACCGACTTAGGATCTTGCTCAAGGTTTAAGCCAAGCATTTCGAGCAAATCGGCGCTGCCGCACTTTCCAGAAACGGCTCTGTTCCCATGCTTTGCTACCTTGACACCCGCCCCGGCGATAACGAAAGCCGCGATTGTGCTTATGTTGAATGTTTTAATCCTGTCACCGCCTGTTCCGCATACATCTACAAGTCTCTCGTTTATCTTAGGTCTTACCTTGCGACAGTATTCTTTCATAACCTTTGTGAATGCTGTGAGCTCCGTGATGGTCTCGCCCTTCATTCTGATGGCGGTCAGGAAACTTGCGAGCTGAGCATTAGTAACGTTGCCATCCATTATGCTCCTCATAGCGCTCTCAGCTTCGTCGTAGCTTAAGTCGTAGCCTTCAACAAGCTTCCTAAGAATTTCCGTGAACATGCTAAAAACCATCCAAGAAATTCTTCAGAATCTTTTTACCTTCCTCGCTCATCACGGACTCTGGATGGAACTGCACTCCCTCTATGGGATGCTCTACATGACGAACGCCCATGATTTCGTGGTCGTCAATCGATTCAGCCGTAATTATGAGACATGAGGGCAGAGATTCTCTGTCTCCGCAGAGAGAGTGGTATCGAGCAACCCTTAGAGGATTCCTAACATTTCTGAACAGGCCCGCGCCGTCGTGCTTGATGAGGCTGGTCTTTCCGTGCATGAGCCTTTTTGCCCTTACAATTTTACCACCGAAAGCGTAGATTATGCTCTGATGTCCCAAGCAAACACCGAGTATGGGTATCTTTGGACCTAGCTCTCTGATTATCTCGGTGCATGAGCCGACGTATCTTGGGTCTTGAGGACATCCAGGACCCGGCGATATGATTATCCTATCGGGCTCCAGAATCCTAGCACGCTCTAAAGTTATCTCATCGTTCCTGTACACGATAGGGTTGCCGCCCAATTCGCCGACGTACTGGACTAAGTTGTAAACGAAGGAGTCGTAGTTGTCTATGATAAGGACCTTCATGACTTCTCACCGCTGGACATTTTTAACGCCTCCACAAGCGGGGCGAGTTTATGTTCAGTCTCCATCCATTCTTTCTCTGGATTCGACTCCGCGACTATGCCCGCGCCTGCTTGAATGTAAGCCCTGCCGTCGTTAACGAACATCGTCCTAATCGTTATTGCAAAGTCGGAATCACCGTTAAAGGATACATAACCGACTGCGCCAGCGTAAGGTCCCCTTCTTGTAGGTTCTAACTCCTCTATGATTTCCATGGCCCTCACCTTCGGCGCTCCCGTTACCGTGCCTGCCGGAAACACGGCCTTGAGCGCATCGTAACAATCGTAGCCCTCCTTAAGTTCGCCGACGACCCTTGAAACTATATGGAGCACGTGACTGTACTTGTAGACCCTCTTCAACTCCAAGACCCGCACGCTACCGAACTTTGAAATCTTGCCTAGGTCGTTCCTTGCAAGGTCGACGAGCATCATATGCTCTGAAAGTTCTTTCGGGTCGTTGAGCAAATCTTTTATCAACTTCCTATCATTCCCACGTGGTCTCGTGCCAGCGATGGGCATCGTTTCGACAAAATTATCATGCAACCTGAAGAGCGCCTCTGGACTAGAGCCGACGATGTACCTCTTCCCCATCTTTAGGACGTACATGTACGGAGATGGATTGAGACTACGCAACGCCGAATAGAACGCTATAACGTCCCCTTCAACGTTAAACGTGTATTTTTTCGATAAGACAACCTGGAACACGTCACCAGCGGCTATGTATTCTTTAGCAGCCTCCACCATGGACATGAACTCTTCCTTTTTGACGTTGGGCCTAAGTTCTGTATGCGAAAAGAATCGTTGGGCAGGTCTTTTTACGAGTAAATGCGTAATCTCGTCAAGCCTGTCGTTTCCGAGATGGTAGTAGCGTACTCTTCCGTTCTTTCCGTCAAATAACAACCCGTCGTAGTACACTCCAAATTCCATGTCTGGAAATCCATGGTCGTCAAGGGTTCTCTGAGGCAACCTTTCTAAGTATCTAACGAAATCATAGGACACGTAACCAACAGCACCACCAGCAAAAACTAACTTCCTTCCGTCGTGGTGTAGCGGACCTACAACCTCTCTCAGGGTTTGCAAGGGTTCAGACGTTCTTTTATGCAGTACCCCATCGGGCGACCTAATGATGCATTCGCTATCCTTGAATACGATGGTCTTCAGAGGGTCAAAACCTACTAAGCACTGCCGAGCGACTCTGCTTTTTGAATCTGCAAACTCTATGAGATACGCGTACTCGTAGTGCTCGCTTAGGTTCGTGAAGACCTCAATTGGTGATAATTCGGTGCATAAGTCCTTAAACCTCGGACACTCATGTTCTTGATTACTGCCAAAGGCACATGCCCCGCAACCTTGGGGTTGTTACAAAAATCGATTGTATTTAATAATTAGTGCGCAAAAATGCTCAACATAAAACTTAGGCTGTTTCTCGAAAAACAACTTTTCAAGCCGGATACGATTCAAACTCCCCTCTTGAATGCACATTTTTTGTCATATTAAAGTCGGCCTCACGGTTATGCTTAGATACTACCTATGAGTGGCTATGCGTACGTATGAAAAGGCGGAACGCTGTAACCGTATGGGTCCCTTCAAGCTCTGCCAACCTTGGGCCGGGTTTCGACGTGCTTTCTATAGCGCTCAGGGAACCTTCCTTAAGAGTGAGCCTGTCATTCAGCGATAGCGACGGTATAAGGATTACACTCAAAGGCAAATACGGAGAAACACTCCGAGCCGATCCGGAAGTCCACTCCGGTTGCAAGGCCCTCAGGGCACTCATGGCCAATTACAACATCGATGAAGGGTTTGATATGGTAGTGTACGTCGACATACCGCCAAGGAAGGGTCTCGGACTCTCCGGCGCGGAGGCTGCAGGCGCTGTCGTCGCGGCTAACGAATTGCTGTCTTTGGCTCTCTCGAAGGATGAGATGGTTTATTACGCATCACACGGCGAGCCAGAAGGGCATCTGGACAATGTATCTGCCTCGGTATGCGGAGGGTTTAACATCGTGGTAAGGGATTACATTACCGGCATGCCGCGCGTTTATAATTTCAGACCACCATCCGACCTCGGTGCTGTCGTCATAGTTCCGAATGTAGAGAAGAAATCTACGGGTGACGCAAGGAAGGCCGTTCCTACTTTCGTCCACAAGAGCGACATGGTCGGGAACGTTTCTAGGGTTGCCGCGATATCCGTAGGCTTCGTCACGGGTGACGTGGATTGCATTCTGAGAAATATAGCGTGGGATACCATCGTTGAGAGGTCTAGAGCCGATTCTCAAGTGTACGGAAGAGGTGTGGACTGGAAGTTTTTGGAAGAGGAGAAGCTACACCTATTCAAAAAGTACGGCATCGCCGAGACGATAAGCGGTGCCGGCCCGTCAAGGATTTTGTGGTACAGCATATCGCGGCACTCTCAGGTAATAGATGAGGCCTTGGGATACGTTTTAGACCGCTTAAGAGAACTCGGGTATGACGCGGAAGCGATTTTCAAGACATATCCATCCGGAATAGGCGCGTATAGATTGTCGGAACAGTATGAATAAATGGTTTATTAACGGGACGTTTCACTTTAACTTGTCATGCAAGATGATGAATTGGAAAGAATAAAGCAACGTAAACTTGCCGAGCTTATGAAGAAGATGTCAGGAACTAAGGGCGGCTCTGTAACGTATGCCCCATCTGAACCCGTCACACTTACCGACGAAAACTTTGACGGATTCATCTCGAGCAACAAGCTGGTCGTCGTAGACTTTTGGGCAGAATGGTGCGCACCTTGCAGGATGCTCGCTCCGGTCATCGAGGAACTCGCAAAGGAATATGCCGGGAAGATAATTTTTGGGAAGCTGAACGTGGATGAGAACCCAACGACTGCCGCAAAGTTCGGAATAATGAGCATACCGACCTTAATAGTTTTTAAGAATGGGCAGCCGGTTGATGTGATAATCGGTGCGATGCCGAAAAAGCAGATAGAAGCGAGGCTGAACAGGTACACCTAAAAACAACGCCTATCGGAGAGGCCGTCCAGAAAATACGCTTTAATAAGAAGCCTATGCCTCACAATAATTAGGATAGGAGGAAGGCTGGTCGCAAAAATTTGACCTCCTCAGCATGGGCCGATTTAACTGAGTACGTGAAAGTAGCGAGGGCAGAGATAGACGAAAAACTCTCGGAGAAAATCAAGAACAGGAGCGACAGGATAATCATAAAAAACACGTTATCCGGTGGGAAGAGATTAAGGCCCGTGCTGCTTCTACTCGCCTACGACGCCCTTGGGGGTAAAGATAGGGATGCTGCGCTTGAGGTTGCCTGCGCTTTAGAGCTTGCGCATAACGCGAGCCTGATTCACGACGACATAATCGACGGCGATATGGAGAGAAGGGGCAAGCCAGCGCTTTGGAGGCAGATAGGGATTGCGAATGCCGTCATACAGGGGCACAGGATTATTAACCTCGCGTTCCAGACAGTGCTCGACAAGGGAGTTGAGCTTGCCAGAATATTCTTAAAAGCATGGAACGACGCCTCGACAGGTGTCTTGGAAGAGATATTCTCAGGAGAACAATTCTCCAAGAAGCTCTATACGAGGATAGCCAAAGAGAAGACGGCCTCGCTCTTCGCGGCGGCAACTGAGAGCGCTGCAGTGCTTGCACATGCCGACGGGAAGGTAAGAGAGCTGATGAGGGAGTATGGCGAGATGGTCGGCATGGCATACCAGCTTGCCGACGACTACGTTGATATAGTGAGCGGCAGAAGACGCTTGAACTTTCCCATCTTCGTGCTCAGACAATTCGAGGATATGATAAAGCAGTTTTATATAGCGACCAAGAGCGGTAACCTTCGCACACTCCTACCAAAATCCCTATTCGACATAAGAAGAAGTGACGTGTTCATAAAAGAAATAAATGATTACATAACTAGGGCAAAAGAAATAATCTCCAATCCGGCGATACCGGACTCCCGCTACAAATCTATGCTGATGGAGTTTCCAAGATACTGCGTCAATTCTATGCTAAGCGAGCTAAGATAGCTTTATTCTCTTCTTAAAAAATCTCTTCTCTATCTCCTCCAGCCTCTTTATATTCTCCTCCTCGGAAGGGTCAAATTCTGTTGAGAACCACGCATCTAGTATCTCCTTTGCCTTCTCTTCTGTCGTCTCAGAAAGGCTCATCACTAAAATGTTGGGCTTGTTCCACTTCCTTGCACCTTTGGCGATTTCTCCACTACTGCACAGGGCTGCCCTTATGCCTGGAACCTTGTTGGCCGCTATCGTTACACCGGTACCGGTCCAACAGAATAGTATTCCTTCGTCCACCTCTTTCTTTAAGATGCTCTCGGCAACTTCGAGCGCTACGTCCGGCCACGGAGCTGCATCCCTAGCAAGGGCGCCGCAAAGCTTGACAGTGTGTCCCCTCCTCTTCAGCTCTTCAACGACGAAGTCTGTCAATTTAGTTCTCTCATCACTCCCTACTGCTATCCTCATCGCATATACAAAATTGGGCGGGCCATATTTAGCATTTTATTTTTTTAGTTAGTCCCCTCAACGTGCCCGATACCTTCTTAACATCCAAAGATACGCGCTCCCCTCCGACGTTATTGACGAGGGCAATAGCCGCTACAAAGGTTCTGATGTGCTTTGAGTTGCACCTCATTATGAGTCCGTCCGAATCCTTTTGAACCCTGACCAGATGCGGGTTGACATCCGCATATCCTAACACGCCGACGAGGTGCTGAAGGCTCGACTGTACGGCCTTCCACACTTCAAGCTTATCGAGCTTAACGTCTCTTGGAAAAGGTCTTACGAAAACATAGCGGTATCTAGCCCTCAACAAGCCACACGCCCTCTTGCACCATCTTGCCGGATAGCTTGGCCCTGTTTCTAAGCAGTATGTTCAGCGGCACGGTTGAGAGTGCATCAAGCGAACGCTCGAAGTTAAGACCAAATGCGTTGATGACACATGAAGCCTCGAACGGCCCCCTTTGTTCTATGGGGTTAGAGGCGCCGGATGAAAATACGAGACTCAGACCCTTTGCGTCGATTAACTGCACAATGCCCCTCATCTTTTGGAGCGCAACTTTATCGGAAATGGCATCCACGAGCGTGAGCTCTATGGAGTTTCGTGTTACGGATAGCATGTGCTTATCGATTGTCATCAAACCATTTGGCCTAAATGCAACGGTATCAACCCTTCCATCCCTTAAGGCAACCAAGGCGGCATCTCTCGTCAAACAATGCACAGTTATCACGTCGTAGGAGTGCCTGAGCTTCGTTACCATCTTAAGCACATCGCTCCTGGTCTTAGCGGATATGACGGCTTTGCTGTAAAGCTCTAAACCATGTTCCTTGACACTGCCCTTTAGTTCATCAAGTATGGGTTTAGGTGCTTCGATGACGAGCGCCGAATACCCTAGCTCGGACGCCCTCTTACACATCTCCTTTGCAACGGCGACATCGGGAGGCCTTATCCAAAAGTCGACGAAAGTCCTACCGCCCACCGCTATACACCCATCTCCTTCTTCAAATCGTCTAAACTTCCAGCAACTCTAAGCTCAAGCTTTATGGAATCTCTATTTGAGAGCTTCAGGCTTCCGAGGTACGCGCTCTGCTTATCAAGCCTTACGTAGAGTATGCCCTCCTGACCTTTTTCTTCGAACGCCTCGGAGACCAGCGTTAACTTCTCAAGAGCACTCAAACCTTTCTTCAATTTCTCCAGCACGGCTTTGGCCCTGTCCTCATCGCTTAACTCTAACGTTAGCAAGATTATGGGATCTCCATAATGGCCGGCCAACTGTTCCCTCTTTAGTCTCCCTCCCTCTATGCTACCCAAAACGTTCTCAAGAGCCTTTAGCACCTTTTTCTCGTCTTCGGTGGCGTGGCATATGACCCTGGCGGTTACGCCTAAGACCTTCATGACCAGATTATGTGACGGTAGAAGCTACTGATAAGCTTATTAAATAGAACCAGTACCAGACCTACAAACGGTTGAGTACAGCCATGACGGGCCTGTATGCACACCTTTCAAAACTTTGGAGGGAAAAGCCGGAAGAGCTAAAGCAGCTCATGAGAAAGAGGCTGATAGAGTGGCGCAAGCAGCCCGCGGTCGTGAGGGTTGAAAAACCTTTGAGACTCGACAGGGCGAGGAGCCTCGGCTATAGGGATAAGCAGGGCTATGTAGTCTTAAGGGTTAGGGTAAGGAGGGGAGGCTTCGCAAGACCGAGGCCGAGGTCCGGCAGAAGGCCGAAGGCACTCGGTGTCGTGAAACATAAGGTCAACGTATCCATGAAAGAGGAGGCCATAAACAGGGCTAAGAAGAAGTATCCAAACCTCTATCCGCTCGGAGCTTACTGGGTAGCGAGCGACGCTCTTTACAAATGGTACGAGGTTATAATGGTCGACCCCCACCACCCATCGGTCATATCCGACAGAAACCTATCCTTACCGGCAAAGATTAGGTAAGAACATCGCTCACAAAATTTCTAAACGTTTTTAAAGGCGCAGTGGCAAGGTCAAGAGGCATACGCATGTCTGTTATTAAGAACAGGCAGACGCTACTCTCCCATGGTAATGTTGAAGGAAGAAGGATTGCGCTCGATATAATTGAGCATGCCATCAAGGCCGTGGATGCCTACGAACTCGTTAGAAAGTTTGTTTTTGTCGAAGGTCAAACGTTGAACGTCGGTCGTTTAAAGTACGACCTCTCAAGGATTCGAAACATCTACGTGGTGGGCGCCGGTAAGGGTTCTGTCAGGATGGCCGAAGCCTTAGAGGACATCTTGGGTAGCAGAATCAGCGCGGGGATAATAATAGAGAAGAGGGGACAGGGTCGCAAGCTCAGGACCGTAAAGGTTGTGGAAGGAGGTCATCCGATACCGGATGAGGCGGGGTTTGAGGCAGCGAAGGAGGTTGTCGAAATAGCTAAGCATGCTCAAGATGGTGACCTCGTGTTCGCCTGCATAACGGGTGGTTGTTCTGCGTTGATGCCCTTGCCAGCTGACGGTATAAGCTTAGACGATAAGAAGAATGTGACGGATTTGCTACTGAAGTGCGGCGCTACCATAGACGAGATAAACGCCGTTAGAAACCACATATCCGCCATAAAAGGTGGAAGGCTCGCTGCGTACGCTCATCCTGCTGAAATAATCGGCCTTATACTCGTTGACGAGGTGGCTGGCCTCCCGTGGGGTCCAACAGCTCCAGACCCAACAACGTTCAGCGACTCTGTTCGCATTCTCAAGAAGTACCGTCTTTGGGAGAAAGTCCCCGACTCCGTGAGAAGACACCTCGAGATGGGACTGAGCGGCCAACGCATGGAAACACTGAAGCCAGAAGACTTCGAGCGCTTAAAGGTTCACAACTTTGTGTTGGCAAACATCGAGTCTGCGTGCGAGGCCGCGAAGAGAAGGGCTGAGGAGTTGGGACTTAACTCTATGATACTGTCCACCATGATGGAGGGCGAGAGCCGAGAGGCAGGCATAGTTTTGGCGAGCATCGCAAAAGAGGTGGAGAAAAAGGGTAGACCCATTAAGCCACCGTGTGCACTCATCGCTGGAGGCGAGACAACGGTGACAATCACGGGACAGACTGGTGAAGGAGGACCGAGCCAAGAACTCGCCCTAAGCTTCTCCCTCAAAATCCACAAAAGTAAGAAAATAACCTTAGCCTCGGTAGACACGGACGGTACAGACGGACCTACAGATGTGGCTGGAGGAGTAGTTGACGGTTACACGTTGGATAGGGCGAAAGAGAAAGGGATAGACATTTATGAAAACCTAATGAACCACTCATCCTCCTACGTATTGAAGGAACTTGGAGATACCCTCATCACGGGTCCGACCGGAACGAACGTCGCGGACCTTAACGTGATAGTGGTTGATGGTTATGAGTCTGGATAAGTCAGAACGCTTTAAGATAAAGGAGGTTAGGGCGAGGGAAATCCTTGACTGCAGAGGAGAACCCACTGTTGAAGTTGATGTGTTGACGTTTGGAGGTTCTCTTGGAAGAGCTTCGGTGCCGAGCGGACGGTCAACTGGTAGATACGAGGCCTTCGAGCTTAGGGACGGGGGACGCAGGTACATGGGAAAAGGCGTCCTCAGAGCGGTTCAAAACGTGAATGAAATCATAGCTCCTGCGTTGAAGGGAAAGGACGTAAGAAACCAGAGGGAAATCGATGAACTACTCATCGAGCTTGATGGAACCGAGAACAAGTCAAAACTAGGGGCCAACGCAATAGTTGGCGTGTCGCTTGCCGTCGCAAAGGCTGCGGCCGAAGAACTAGGCATTCCCCTCTATCGCTACATAGGCGGGACGAATGCCTGCATACTTCCCGTCCCGTTCATGAACCTCATAAATGGCGGAAAGCTGGCAGCAACCGAGCTTGACTTTCAAGAACACATGGTGGTACCCGTGGGTGCCAAGTCCTTCTCCGAAGCAATAAGGATGGGTGCAGAGGTCTATTATGAGCTCGGAAAGGTGTTGGCTGAGAAGTGGGGCCGACATTCTTTGAATGTTGCCGATGAGGGTGGATATACGCCACCCGGCATGAAAGACCCAAGGGATGCGCTCGAGGTTGAGCTGAAAGTCGTGGAGGAGCTTGGGTACGGGGACAAGTTCGTACTTGGGCTCGACGTTGCCGCCAGCCATCTTTACAACGAAAAGACGAAGAAATACGCGCTGATGGGAAAGGAAGTTAGCAGGGAGACTCTCATGGATTTTTACGAGGAACTGGTCTCGGCCTACCCAGTCAAGTCTATCGAGGACCCGCTGGAGCAGGAGGACTTTGAAGGTTTTGCCGAATTGACGAGGTCACTTGGGATTCAGATAATCGGTGACGACCTGTTCGTCACCAACGTGAAGAGGTTAGAGAAGGGCATCATGATGAAGGCCGCGAACGCCATTTTGCTGAAGGTCAACCAAATCGGTACGCTCAGCGAAGCCTTGGATACGGCCCAGCTCGCTTTCAGGAATAACTATGCCGTTCAGGTCTCCGAAAGGTCAGGTCAGACCGAGGATACGTGGCTTGCCGATATAACTGTTGGGCTGAACGCCGGACAGATAAAGACCGGAGCACCATGCAGAAGTGAGAGGACTGCCCAATACAATCAACTGCTCAGGATAGAGGAAGAGCTAGGTAAGACCGCAAAGTACGCAGGGATGCAGGCACTCAAGGTCGGCGCGGTATAAGGCTTTTATAACGATTGGCTGAAAATTCATTCTTGACTGAGGCCGGGTGCGTGTCTTTGCTTTACGTTAGGATACCGAATAGGTCTGAAAAGCTGGCCGCGGAGGTATGCTCAACCATAGAGGCATTCAACATGGAATACAGGGCTCTAAAAAGTCTAGCCGACGCCGAGTACACGGAGGATGATATAGCAATCGTCGTCGGAACAGACAGCGACGTCCTAAAGGCTTTCCATGAGCTCGGCTCAAGACACGTACCCGTGCTCGGTATATGCGAAACGGAGACCAGGGGATTCTTAACAGAGATATCCGTAAAGGACCTGCCGCGTGCGCTCGAGAGTTTACAAAAAAAGAGATACGTCGTTGAGGAGAATACGCGACTCTCGGTCTCGGTGGATGACAAGAACGTTCTGCCTGCAGTGAACGAAGCCGCAATCTTCCCTTCGAAGAGTGCTACAATAATGGAGTACACGCTGACGGTTGATGACGAAATCGTGTGGAGAGATTATAGCGATGGTGTGATAATCTCGACGCCCTTGGGCTCGAGCGCCTACGCATTATCCGCTGGTGGACCGATTGTTGCCCATAGGTCGAAGGTATTCGTGATAGTGCCCGTTAACTCCTTAGACGTCACAAGAAGACCGTTAATTGTACCGGACGACTCTAGAATCTTCATAAACAGCATACACGCAAGAGCGAGGTGCGAGGTGGTCATAGACGGCACGATTAGACTCAAAATCGATAACAAAGTGTGCATCAAAAAGCACGAAGTCCCAGCGCGGCTGGTGAGGCTACTTGGTAGCTCCTACGTCTTGGAGAAGATGGCGAAAAAGGTACAGCTCGCCGAGGAGCTATTAAAGATACCTCCGAGTGCCAAACTGATCCTTAAGACGCTCGAGTATGAAGGGCCTCTTACGCATAGGGAGCTTGTGAGGAAGACCATGCTGCCCGACAGGACCATGAGGCAGGCCTTGGCGCTATTGATAGACAAAGGAATGGTGAAGAGGAAGCCGCTTCTTCGGGATGCAAGACAAAAGCTCTATTATATAGCGTAACGTATGGCTAAAAGCTATCAAACACATTTAAAAACAAGAAATGAATCGTGTTATGTGTCGCCGTTGGAGGTTTAGGTTGTGGCATCTAGGGAGCAGGTTGCTAGGGCGGTTGCAGAACTTCAGATAGTGGAGCAGATAATCAACGAATTTCAGTTAAGGTTGGCAACGCTCGATGCTGCGCTGAGGGAGTACGAGAACGCCATATCTTTCATAGAAGAAATGAAGAAGGCTGAGGGCAACATGGAGGTCTTGATACCGATAGGTGGTGGGAACTTCGTACATGGTGTCATAACTTCTACTGATAAGATTGAGGTTAGCGTTGGCGCCGACGTCATCATTACGAAGTCCTTGGATGAGGGTCATCAGATAATGCTGAAGAGAAAGGACAACTTGATGCGCATGAGAGAAGCATACCTGCAAAGACTTCAGGAACATCTCAATAGAGCTGTAGAGTTAAGAAGGTTTTTGGAAAGTGTGAGGACCGAGTAATGCTGGAGGGCGTTAAGAAAGCATTCGCAGGTCTTGTGGACAGGATAAAGACGACAACGCTCTCAGAAAGCGATATAAAAAAGTACGTCGAGGACTTCAAGCTACAACTGATTGCCAGCGATGTAGCCGTTGAGGTTGCCGAGAAGTTGGCGATGGAAGTCGTAGAACGTCTAAGAATGTTGAAGGTTCCTAGGTTCTCGGAACACAAGGAAGCGGTCATGCAAGTTTTAGAGGAAAGCATCAGCTCGGTGATTTTGGAGGTCGACCCGGACAGCTCTTTCGTAAACTTAATAGTGTCCAATTACCGCTTGGGCAAACCTACAGTCGTACTTTTCGTCGGCCCGAATGGTGGTGGAAAGACGACGAGCGTCGTAAAGGTGTCGAACTACTTGAAGTCTAAGGGTTTGAACTCGATAATAGCATGCAGCGATACATACAGGGCTGGAGCGGTCGAACAGCTAAAGGGCCTCGCCGAAAGGGTTGGTGTAAGGGTTGTAAGCCATAAGTATGGCGGAGACCCTGCGGCCGTAGCTTTAGACGCTATAGAAGCCGCAAAGGCGGCGAAGATTAGCACGGTTCTAATAGACACCGCGGGCAGGACAGAAGTCGACAAGAATCTACTTGAGGAGATGAGGAAAATTAAGAGGGTATCGAACCCGGACGTAGTGATATACGTCGGTGATGCGTTAGCGGGTAACGTCGTCGTCGAACAGGTTAGGAGGTTCAATGAGTACGTCGGCATAGATTACGTAATTCTGGCGAAGCTGGATGCCGACACGAAGGGAGGCTCAGCGATATCCGTCAGCTACATGACGGGAAAGCCGATACTGTTCGTCGGAACCGGGCAAAGTTTGGACGACCTCGAACCCTTGAATAAAAAGAGACTAATCAACATGGTACTCGGCCGTGCCTCCTAACATGCTACGCGCTCCTTTACCGCGGCGTTAAATCTCTATATTCCGGGTCAACATAATTTCTAACGTGCTGAAAATTCATGAGCAGATAGAGCGGCTCGTTAAAGGGGAAGCACCAGGTCCATCACCATCCTTCACAGCTTCACATATTATCATGGCGCTTCTCGTTTTGGGAGATAAGGGAAGTCTTGGTAGGAAAAGGTTCACCGAGGAGCTCGGCATAGGTGAGGGTGCTGTCAGGACGCTCATCAATAGGCTTAAGAAGTACTCCTTGGTCAAGGTGGACCGCTCGGGTTGCAGCCTAACTGAGAAAGGTAGGGAGCTTTATGAAGCATTGAGGGAGAAGGTAGGCGAATTTGTTGAGCTTAACGGGAATGTGCCTTGGAATTATCGCTACAGTATAGGTGTGAAAGTGAGGGGCATGGCCAAATTATTGAGGATGGGTTTGGAAGAGAGGGATGCCGCCATAAGGGCAGGTGCGGATGCTGCCATGATAATAGCCATGCAAGGAGGTAACTTGCTAATGCCAGGAGTCAGCAATCTGAGTGAGGAGCAACCAAGCTTCGCATCGATGATAATGTCGTCCTTTAAACCATCGGATGACGATGTTATACTCATAGCCGGCTCGGACGATAGGATTAAAGCATTGTATGGCGCGCTGGCGGCTGCCTACGAGCTTCTAGGAAAGAAACGTTAGAACCGGCCAACATGTATGGAGCGTGTTAAGAAGAATCGCCCGTCGATAGGATGCTTCTGAAGTCTTGAAGTGAGGTTACGGAAATTTTAAGTTGTGTGACAAATATTATTAACGAGAAGATTATAGGACTTGAAGATTGAAAGACCTTGAAGCTCATGATTATTGATTGCTCAATTTCCGGCGTATCTGGCGATATGTTACTAGCGGCCTTGCTGGATATCGGTGCGGATGAAGAAGCTGTCAGGCGAGCTATCGAACGTATTCCTAAATTCTTAGAAGGTTGCAAGAAGGTAACGTTCAAGTCGGAGGATGTTTACGTTGACGAATTAAGGGCGAAAAGGGTCAAGATAATGGTCGAAGATGTTGTCGATTCAAGACCGGCCACAGCGCTACTCGGTGCGGTCAAGGACTGTGTATCTGACCTAAACCTGTCGAAGTGTGCAGCCAACATCGCCATCGATGCTACAGAACTTCTTGCAAGGGCCGAGGCCAACGTTCATGGCGAACCCATCGAGTCCTTGCACCTTCATGAGCTCGGAATGGCAGACACCGTTGCGGACATAATCGGCGTGGCAGTTGCTTTAGACTCTCTTGGTTTGAGCAGAGAAATGATAGCGACGACGAGGGTGGCGGTAGGTGGTGGAATTTTAAGAACATCCCATGGAACTTTTCCGGCACCAGCTCCAGTTACTTTGGAGCTCCTTAGGCTTTCTAGAATTCCTTTCAGCGGCGGTCCCGTTGAAGGCGAACTGGCTACGCCCACCGGCGTAGCGCTTTTGGCATCCATGTCAAGCAGAATAGTCCAAGATTATCCGCCGATGGTCGTGGAGAAGATAGGCTATGGAGCAGGTTCAATGTTGCATGCTGGAAGACCGTCTGTGCTACGTTTGTTGCTCGGTCAGGAGCAGGAAGTTCGCGGAAATATTGAGGAGATAATGGTGCTCGAGACAAACATCGACGATGTTCCTGGCGAATCGCTCGCTTACGTTGCAGAGAAGCTGCTGTCTGAGGGCGCCTTAGACGTGAGCATTATACAGGCAATCGGCAAGAAGGGAAGGCCTGCTAGCATACTCAGGGTATTGAGCAAAAAGGGCTATGAAGCAAACTTTGCGCGTATGATAATGCGGGAGCTCGGTACGTTGGGTGTTAGGTTCTTAACCGTTGGAAGGTTTGTAGCCGCGAGGGAAGAATCTTCGGTCGATGTGCGTGTGGCTGGCAGGATTTTTAGAGTGAGGGTCAAGAGGTCCTTCCTTCCCGGAGGAGAGCCCCTAACCTTGAAGCCAGAGTTCGAAGACCTTAAGATGATAGCACAGGAAACCGGACTACCCATAAGAGAGGTAGAGAACATCGTGAAGAAACAACTGAGTTAGTAGAACATCTGCACATGCAGTATGCCGCCGACCCTTACTGCGGCGCTCTCACGGATGAGGCCCTTGCTTATCAGCATGCCGACTATCCTGTTGCCAAGGAGGTTTATTATCGTGGCCTGCTCTATATAGCGGATAACCCCCTCGCCCTCAACCAAGACGCCCCCGTAAAACGCGTTGTCAACTTTTATCTCGAAACCTCTTTCTGTAGCTATTCTTTTGCCGAGAAGCTCCTCGTCGCAGATCGCCGCAACTACCTCCCCGGTCTTTGAATAGTGTAGCTTAACCCAGAACCTTCCCCATTCACTCATCGGCTTCCATCAAGATGATTTATCGCAGGGTTTTTAAACTTTGACTATTATAGTGTTAAAACGTCCTACACAAAAGAATTAATGTTTATACCGCACAATATGGATGGCATTATGAGAAAAAGTTGAAGCTGTACGAGTACGAGGCAAAGCAGCTCTTCTCCTTATACAACATCCCGGTGCCGGAGTATGGTTTAGCGAGAACGCCGGAAGAGGCGAGAGAGATCACCGAGAGGCTGGGCGGCAAATCCGTCCTGAAGGCTCAGGTACTGGTGGCGGGAAGAGGGAAGGCAGGCGGCATAAAATTCGCTGAAAGTCCGCAGGAAGCGTATGAGCTTGCAAAGGAGCTTTTGGGCATGGAGATAAAGGGTGAGAAGGTTAACTCTTTACTCATAAGTAAAATTGTGAGCATAGATAGGGAGCTTTACCTCAGCATCGTGATAGACAGGTCCGTTGGCGCAGCGTCGATACTAGCATCTTCTGAGGGAGGCATAGACATCGAGGAACTCGCGGCCAAGTCGCCAGAGAAGATTATAAGGGTCTACGTGGACCCGTTGGTGGGCTTAAAGCCATACCATGTTAGAAGGATAACCGAATCGATTAATCTTTCTGATGAACAGAAGAAAGTACTCCAAGACATCATCCTAAGTCTCTATAGATTGTTCGTGGAGTTTGACTGCGAGCTTGCGGAGATAAATCCTCTGGCCGTGGACAAAGAAGGAAAACTCGTCCCGGTAGATGCAAAGGTCATAATAGACGATAACGCTCTGTTCCGGAGGAAGGAGTTTGCTGAACGCGTGTCCGCAGAGTTAAGTGAATTCGAATTGGAGGCAAAGAAGTATGGCTTTAGTTACGTTGAACTTGATGGTGACATCGGGATAATAGGAAACGGTGCCGGCCTGACCATGGCGACGATGGATGTTGTCAAACTCTACGGCGGAAAGCCAGCCAACTTTTTGGACATAGGTGGCGGTGCTAGGGCGGATGTTGTGGAGAAAGCCGCGTCCTTACTATTGAAGCATCCAAAGGTAAAGGTTCTGCTTGTCAACGTCTTAGGTGGAATAACGAGGTGCGATGAGGTTGCAAAGGGTCTTGTGAACGCCCTAAAGCTCTACGGTAAGGACAAAAAACTAGTCGTTAGACTCATGGGAACTAATGAAGAAGAAGGAAAGAAAATATTAAGCGATGCCGGCATATCGGCGTTCGATTCCATGGAAGATGCTGCTAAAAACGCGGTCTCACTCGTTGAGGTGATGTAAGCATGACCGTGCTGGTAGACAAGAATACGTATGTCGTCGTTCAGGGAATAACCGGAAGGGAAGGTAGCTTCCACACCAAGGCGATGCTGGATTACGGTACCAAAGTTGTAGCAGGTGTCACGCCTGGTAAAGGCGGTCAAAGCGTCTACGGCGTCCCGGTCTACGACTCTGTCTACGAGGCCGTGAACAAGCATCCCGAGATTAACACGTCGATTATATTCGTGCCGTCGCCATATGCCCCGGATGCCGTTTATGAAGCCATAGAGGCAGGAATAGAGCTCATCGTACTCATAACGGAGCACATACCGATTCATGATTCCATGAGATTCGTAAGGTACGCAAGGCTGAGGGGCGTCTCTATAATCGGCCCAAACTGCCCAGGAATAATATCGCCAGGAGAATCGAAGGTAGGCATAATGCCCGGCCATGTATTCTCCAAGGGGAAGGTCGGTATAGTGTCGAGAAGCGGTACCCTGACTTACGAGATAGCCCATGCTATAACGAAAGTGGGACTGGGACAGTCTACCGCAGTAGGCATCGGTGGCGACCCAATCACCGGCATGAACATGATCGACATGCTAGAGCTATTCAGGGAAGATGAGGAGACCGAAGCAGTCGTCCTAATAGGCGAGATAGGTGGGGACATGGAGGAAAGAGCTGCAGAGTACATAAGGAGAAGCAACTACGAGAAGCCAGTCGTGGCGTTCGTCGCGGGCAGGACGGCACCGCCCGGAAAGAGGATGGGACACGCGGGCGCCATAATCTCCATGGGTACTGGTGACGCTGAGAGCAAAGTAAGAGCATTCGAGGCAAGTGGCGTAAAGGTCGCGTCGACGCCGGTAGATGTCGCTAGGTTGCTGAAGGATGTGCTGAAGGGTTAGGGCTGCCGAATGGATGGGCCGTTAGACGAAGGGGAGCTCATAAAACTTCTTACAAAATCTTCGGAAATATTCGAGAGCGAACCCCAAGTGCTGGATGTAGAGGGTGAATGTGTAGTTGTCGGCGACATACATGGTGATAAGGAGTCGGTCGTTAAGGCGTTGGATTTACTCGAGCAAAATAGGGTCCTAATCTTTTTAGGAGATTACGTCGATAGAGGACCGTACCAACTAGAAAGCATATCTGCGTTGCTGAAAGCAAAAATAGAGAATCCATCGAAACTCATCTTGCTGAGGGGGAACCATGAATCGAGGAGCATGAACCTTTACTACGGGTTCTACGACGTAGTGTTGAGCAGGTACTCGCAAGCCCTGTACGAGCTCTTCGTTGACGTTTTTTCCAAAATGCCAGTTTGCGCAGTGCTCGACGGAAAGATAATATGCCTCCATGGGGGCATAGCCGAAGGTCTGGAAAGCATAGAACAACTGAGAAAGCTTCCGAAGGGTGACGATGACCCTGTGGACCCCATATACGTTCAGGTGTTATGGAATGACCCGGACGAGAGCGTTGCGAGCTTCGCCCCAAGTTACAGGGGTCCTGGCATCAGACTCTTCGGCGCATTAGTCCTTGAAAATTTCCTGAAGAAGAATGGGCTTAAGATGCTCGTAAGGGCGCATGAGCCCCAGCCTGAAGGGTTCAGGTTCATGTTCGGGAACAGGCTGCTTTCGCTATTCTCCTGCAGATATTATGGGATAAAGCCCGCTGCAGCTCTTCTGAGGGAAAACGAAATCAAGATACTTGACCTTGGGTAGCTGACCTTTCCAAGTATCCTAGCATACCCATGACCGCCAACTTTATACTTATCTTCGCATAATCCGGTACTTCCTTCACCTTCACACCGAACTTTTTAACCAGAACCTCACAGGCCGCATCAGTAATCGACTCAACGTTGCCACCTTTTTCCCTTTCGGAAGAGATAAAATCCTTCCACCAATTCAGCAGAGAGATTTCATCCTCAAAGAGGCTTTTAGAAGCCTGCCTGATACCGAAGTGCGGCGTCATCAAAAGCTTTGGTTCCAACTTCATCAAGCGCCTGAGGTCCTCTATTAAAACAAGATGGTCGAAGCTTGGAGGGACGGACGGCGGTACGAATACTGGGAATTCCGGATACGTTCCAGATACGGAATCACCTGTGAATAGTAAAGAGTTCGTCTCCTCGTAAACGCAAAGGTGATGAGGCGCATGACCTTGCGTGTACACAAACCTAAGCCGTAACCTCCCCAAGGATATGTGAGCGCAATCCTCAACACCAGATATCCGCTCGGGAGGGATGGGCTCGACCCTTCCAAAGTGAATCGCTGTCTGACCGTAGATTTCTTCTACGCTGGAAACTAGCCTCGTTGGGTCTATGAGATGCTTTATACCCCTTGGGTGGGCGATGACCTTTGCGTTTTCAGCATTTTTTATCAATGAGCCGGCGGCGCCCGCATGGTCCAGATGAACGTGCGTAACTATGACGTAATCGAGCATCGATGGTTCCAAACCTACGCTCCTAATACTGGATAAGAGAACATCTAGGGATGAGGCATAACCCGTATCGATAAGCGCCACTTTTTTGTCAACGAGAAGATACGCAGCGACAAATTTCCTGACACCCAGCGCCATCGTATCTATAAGGTACACACCTTCTTGAACCTGTTCTATCAAGCTCTTTCATTCGCAAAAGCCTCCCGCGATTATTTAACTGTGCTGGCACACAAACTTTTTAACAGAGATTGTCATGCAAAGATTTTGACCCTTATGATAACGATAGTGGGTACTGGAAGGGTTGGTGTTGCGATAGCAATCCACCTAGCCATCAAGGAACTGGATGACCTCATGCTGATAGATATCATTGAAGGTTTACCACAAGGTGAAGCCTTAGACCTTACCCATATGTGTGCCACACTCGGTATCGATATAGACATCTCTGGGTCGAACGATTATAAGGACATGAGCGGGTCCGAGCTCGTGATAGTTCCCGCAGGTTTCATAAGGACGGCAGATATGAGCAGGCTCGACCTGCTTCATAAGAACTCAGAGGTTATAAAGACAGTCTCGAAGGGCATTAAGGAGTATGCACCAAACTCAAAAGTCATCATGGTAACGAATCCGCTCGATGTTATGACCTATCTTGCCTACAAGGTCACGGGCTTCGAGAGGAATAGGGTTTTTGGGTTTAGCGGCCTACTCGATACTGCAAGGTATAGGAGCCTGATAGCCAAAGAGTTAGGCGTTGCAGCTTCGTCTATTCATACAACAATAATTGGAGAGCATGGAGACACGATGGTCCTTCTACCACGGTTCACGACAGTCGGTGGTGTCCCGTTAGAATCTTTGATGTCAAAAGAAAAAATCCAACAGATAATCGAGCGCACGAAGAAAATGGGTGCCGAAATCATAAAACTGAAGAAGTGGTCAGCATCGCACGCGGTCGGCGCTGGCGTTGCCACGATGGCAGAGGCAATCGTTAAGGATACAAAATCCGTCATACCGGTCTCGACTTACCTGCAAGGGGAGTACGGTGTCTCGGACGTCTGCGCAGTAGTTCCAACCATAATCGGTAAGAACGGTGTCGAGAAGATCTTAGAACTTCCATTGAACGATGAAGAGAGGGCAGCATTCCTTAATAGCGTTGAAACAATCAAATCGGCGATATCCCAGCTCAAATTTTAAGCGAACCGTCCCGATGGACTAGCGGATTGCTACATCCCAATTTTATTTTTTGAATAAGTAAAAAATTTAACCAGGCCATACACAGCTCATTATTTTAAAGGAGGTCCTGCAAATTGGGCATGACGGTAACCGAGAAAATACTGGCCAGGGCAAGCGGCAAGCGTACTGTAAGCCCAGGCGACGTAGTGTTTGCGAACGTTGATAAAGTTATGATGCACGACGTCGGCGGCCCTGGTGTTTGGGCAGTATTTCAAGACCTGAAACCAATCATAGGCGAGGTTGAAAAGATATGGGACCCAGATAAGGTTTGGATGACCGAGGACCACTTCGTCCCTCCGATAGATAAGCAATCCGCTGAAAACATAAAGATACTCGAAGACTTTGCTAAAAAGTATGGAATACGTAAATATTTCAGGTACGGCCTAGGTCAGTACGGCGTCTGCCACACGCTCTCTTACGAGGAGGCGCTGGTGTTGCCCGGTGAGGTGTATGTAGGCACAGACTCTCATACGAATACAGCAGGGGTGGTCGGCGCATTCGCAGCAGGCTTAGGTCACACCGACATAGCATACGTGCTGGTCCACGGAAAAACTTGGTTCAGGGTCCCAGAAACCCTGCTATTCAAGGTTGACGGTGAACTTCAACCTTATTCTACGGCTAAAGACCTGTCGCTTGCCATAATAAGCGAAATCGGAACGGATGGTGCTAACTATAAGGCGATGCAGTTTTCTGGCTCCGCCATCAAGGCGATGGATGTGGATGAGAGGGCTACCTTAACCAACATGTCGACGGAGGCAGGAGCCAAGAACGCCATAATCGAGCCGGATGAACGTTTGCTTCAGTACTTGAGAAGTAGGACAAACTCGCAGCTAACACCTGTTTACGGTGATGAGGATGCTGAATTCTTTGAGGTTTATGACATAGATGCGAGGACGATAGAACCCCTTGTCGCGAAACCATACTCTCCCGGAAACGTATCCTCTGCAAGGGAGCTTAGCGATGTAGAGGTTGACAGGGTTTACATAGGCTCATGCACAGGAGGCAAGATAACGGATTTGAGGATGGCCGCGAGCATTCTAAAAGGGAGGAAGGTGAAGGTTAGGACTGAAATAGTTCCAGCGACCCAAAAAACATACATGCAAGCCCTAAAGGAAGGATTAATAGAGATATTCCTGCAGTCTGGTGCGTTGGTCGGTGCACCGACATGCGGCCTTTGCTTTGGAGGTCACATGGGTGTGCTTAGAAAGGGCGAGGTCTGCATCTCAACTACTAACAGGAACTTCCCAGGCAGGATGGGTGACAGAGAATCCAAGACATACTTAGCATCACCTTTAACGGCTGCGGCGGCGGCAGTAACCGGTAGGATAACCGACCCTAGAGACTTGGGCGGGTGAGTGGTTTTGGAGGAGATATTGAGGGGGCGCGTCCACAAATACGGCGATAATGTGGATACAGACAGTATAATACCGGGAAGATTCCTAAAGGAGATGGACCCGAAGAAACTCGCCGAACATGCCATGGAGGGTATAGACCCGAACTTTGTCAAGAAAGTAAAGCCGGGAGACTTCGTTGTTGCTGGTAGGAACTTCGGTTGCGGCTCTAGCAGAGAACACGCACCCATAGCCCTTAGATACGCTGGCATCAAGGCTGTCTTAGCAAAATCCTTCGCTAGGATATTCTACAGGAATGCTATCGACGGAGGTCATCTTATACCAATCGAAATAGACGATAGCGTTTACGACAAATTGTCTGACGGCGACGAAATAGAGGTCGATGTATCGAAAGGGATAATCAGAAACTTGACCAAGAATGAAGTTTACAATATACGACCGATACCGGAGTTGGTGATGAAGATAATCAAGGCCGGCGGCATATTCATGTTTAGATACGAACAGTAATTTTTATAGAACCTTTTATTGAATATAAGGTGTATGGCAACGGAACAGAAAAAGTACAGATGTCCTTATTGTGAGCAATCCTTCGATACGGAAGAAAATCTTTCAAAACACATCGATAGGATTCACATAGGTAAGGGATTGCTAGAGGGCGATAGGAGAAAGTGGTAGTCGCCGATGAGTTAAAGTTATATACCTTAAAACTTTTTTATAAATGTTTGAGCAGAATTGGCTAAGACTAAGAAGCGTTCAAAGAAAAAGAGCTCGCGATGTAAGAAGAAAAAGTAATTCTACTTTTTTTATTTAGATGAGCTCCTCCATCCTTTTCAAAAAATAATCCTCAGCGCCTTTTGGTATCAAGCCTGATGCGGCAGTTGAATGCCCGTCGCCGTAACCTCCGACGTAGTCGGCAGCTTCTACGACTAACTTTGATACAGGGGGCATTGCCCCTCTGTTTATGAGTTCTGTCAGCAGTTTAGGTGCTCTTACGGAAACCTTAATCCACTCGCCTTCCACCTCGCCCAACTCAGGTATCATTCGTGGAAAGTTCATGAAGCCAACAAGATACTTTCTTTGGTCAATGAATCCCCGATACACTAGAATGGATGTAAACGTTCCTAAGACCTTGGTTCCCATGCCTGCAAAACTATCGCCGACAGAGAACCACTGAACCTTATCACCATGATTGATACCGTACCTTCTTAAATTGGCCATGACCCTGCTGAAAACCTGCTTCCTGCGCTCCTCCAAAACCTCTACCTCATTTTTATCCAAACTCCTTTTTATGCAGGACTCTACTGCCTTTCTCGGGCCATCAGCATAATAGCCTACGCTTCCGAGTATTGTCAGCATCGTTGATAACTTATCCCAAGCTTCCCCGAAAGGTATCACATAATACCTTTCCCTTCCTGCCGACTCTCTAATCTCAACATCACCAACTTCAACAGCGTGTTCAAGGGGTATCCTATTCAGTGAGGTTAAGCTCCCTCCAAGCTCCGCCGAACCTACTACGGATGCCCATGCGGTATGTTTAACATCCGCAAGCTTCTCCGCAAAAAGGTACGTGGCTGTCGCACCGCTTACATCCCTCTCACCGCTGAAGCCATAAAGCTCGGGATTAAGATTCATAACATTAGGCTTGGTAACCATAACTGGGTCGTGGTGGTCTAGTATTATAACGAGTTTATCTCCAGCCAACTTCTCTATCAGCTCGGCCTTTCCCGAGCCTATGTCCGTGTAAACGTATGCGTCGTACTCGAGACTATGAATCTTAGACAGTATCGTTGGGTGCAACTTTTCGATACAAACCCTGCCCGTCTGGATACCTAAAGACTCAAGGGCTGATAGCATAATCGCCGCTGAGCATATGCCGTCTGCATCGTCGTGGTGGATGACGAGTGCCTTACTGGTTGACGATCTAAATAGGTCGCTGGCCCTTTTAAGTTCATCAAAGTACCTCGTATAGTCTGCATTAGAGCCTCGGTGGACCATGCTAGAAGTAGCAGACATGCCTTGCATCAACTCCGACCTACGCGCCGGCTTTAGGCATACTACCGTAGTATACTCTACGGTAAAAGATAAGCGTGACCATAACCGTGCTTTATTTTGTTAAAGCGCATATTGTCATCATATGACTTTGGAAATACGCCTATTCCTGCTTACCTAAAAGCTTCAGGGCTATCTCATAGTAAATTTTTGCGGCAGCCTCAAGCTCATCGATTGGCACGCTCTCGTTGTAAGTGTGCGCTTGGGAAAGCTCTCCTGGCCCCAACACGACACCCGGTGTTCCGGCGGCGACTATCCATCCAAGGTCCGTATAGGCTGGAAGACCGAACGGCTCAGCCTTAACCTTAAGCGTTTTCGAAACGGCCTCAAGAGCCGCTTGGACTACCGGCTCAGAAGTGCTAACTTCAGTGGCCCTATGGTACTGTGTGATAGAAACTACGAATTCCGTACCGCGCCTTTCTGCCATAACCTTGGATGCAATCTTATCAAAGGATGCTTTCACCACTTCAGAGTCCTCGCCCGGTATCAACCTCCTGTCAATAACCAGCACACATTCATCGGGGATGACGTTGGATTTTATACCGCCGCTTATCATCGTAACGGCCACTGTTGGTTTACCGACCAAAGGGTGCCCCTCGCTCCTCGATAGCAAGTCAGCCATATGCTCTATCTCGTTACAGTAGGAGACGGCGGCGATTATGGCGTTAACCCCCTCTTGGGGCATGCTGGCATGCGCGGGCTTACCCTTTACCCTGACCTTTATCTCTAGCCTACCCTTATGGGCGGTGCAGACCCTCAAACCTGTCGGCTCGCCTACGATTGCAAAGTCAAATTTGCCGTACTTTGATAGGAGCGCCTTAGTGCCGATGCCACTAACCTCCTCATCAGCGACAGCAGCAAGCACAACCTTACCGCGTATCTTGTCCTGAACGTTAAGAAGGGCCTTCAGGCTCGCCGCCATCGCCGCGACCGAACCCTTCGCATCGGCTGAGCCTCTGCCATAGAGCCTGCCATCCCTGATAAGGCCACCGAGAGGCTCCACCTGCCACCTATCCCGCTCACCTACAGGTACGGTATCTAGGTGGGAGTTGAAAAGTAGGGTAGGCCCCGCACTTCCCCCCTCCAGAATACAAACAGCATTTGCTCTAACACCGTCCAGCCTATCTATCGTGGACTTTATGCCAAGGTCCGCTAACCGTTCTGCTAAAAAACTGGCAGCCTCCAGCTCCCTGCCGGGTGGGTTCTCTGTATTTATCCGTACGAGCGCAGAGGCCAAGCTCAGCAGGAATTCCCTATCTATATGTACATCCATGGGCATTCAATGGAACATCATCGATATAACCTTAAAAAGGTTTGGAACTGCCGCTCCCCCTTAAGGTTAGACTGACAGGAGTATCTCAGCAGGTACCTCAACGTACTTTTCGTTGCCGCTCTGCTTCTTCTTCCTCGGCGAGTTCCTCAGTAGCGTCCCGCAATAGGGACACCTAACCTTGTCAGTGAGATGGTACGTCCTACACCTCGAACAGTACTTGTAACCATTTGCGTAACTTCTCCTGACTTTTCTTGTCGCGCTCATTTTTTATCAAAAATTCATAAAAATTACGATTATTAAACGTTATCTATATATAGTAATTACTGTACATATGAATTGGGTTAGTTTTGATCGAAGTAAGAAAATTACAAAAAGTGGGCGCGGCGACCTTAACGGTATCCTTACCCAAGAAATGGGTGCTAAAAAAGGGCCTAAAGCCCGGGGATATGGTTACGCTCGTAGAGAATGAGGATGGCTCTCTACGCGTGGACGTGGGTGAGGTCAAAAAAGCAGAAACTCTTGTTTATACGATCAATTACGACCTCTGTAACTCTAACCGCACGTTAACGCGACTAATAATAGGTGCATACCTGCAAGGAGCGGACATTATAAAGATAATCTCGAGCAACGCTCTGACGACGGACGTAATCAATGGGATTCAGGCGGCTGTTGATAGGTTGCCCGGTCTCGAAATAATAGAGCAAACATATAGGACGGTAACCATCCAAAGTTTCATAGATCCATCAAAGTTTCCCATCGAGGTTCTACTGAAAAGGTTGCAGATATTAGTGGCCTCCATGCTAAACCAAGTCGTTTCTTCAATATCTGAAGGCACCTCCCTGAACATCAGCGAGATAGCCAGGCAGGAGAGCAAGGTGGACGAGTTGTACTTTTTAACGATTAGACAAATATTCCTAGCGTTGCGCAGATGGTATCTTAGCATGGCCCTTGGAATAGACAGTCCAATCTATGCGGCGGGTGTGCGACTCGTAGCAAAAACGCTTGAAGATATGGGCGATACGATTGAAAGTATGGCAAAGGGGTTGAGCTCCATACATAAGTTTCCCCTCAAAATAAGCCCTGAGGTTGCTAAGAAGTTGGAAGAGCTTGGCACGACCGTCCAGTCACTCTTCAGCAAGACAATGAAAGCGCTCTTCAACCTAGACGCAGACCTATTGAACGACATCTTAAATAACATCTCATACATGCTGGAGCAACAGGATAAGCTGACCGATGACGTGCTGCTGATGGTAAATGGTGAGAAACTTACATCATCCATTAAAACCATCATTTGGGGCTTTATGTGTATAGTGCGTAACTGCGAGGTAATAGCCGAGGTAGCCTTCAATAGGCTTACGAGAATTCCCTCAAACATTATATCGATTGAGAAAGCTTAATTCTGAAGGGATTTTAGGTTGGACAAGAGTGTGTTAAAGCACAGAAGTCGACAAATATCGGAGGGCGTGGATAGAGCACCACATAGAGCACTACTTAGGGCCTTAGGCCTGACGCATGAAGAAATCTCGAGACCATTCGTAGCCATCGCGAATAGCTGGAACGAGATTGTACCTGGGCATATACATCTAAGAGAATTGGCTGAGAGGGTAAAGATGGGAGTGAGACGTGCAGGTGGCATGCCCTTCGAATTTAACACGATAGCGATATGTGATGGTATAGCAATGGCGCACGAAGGCATGAGAGCGTCCCTTCCAAGCCGTGATGTGATAGCGGACTCTGTAGAGCTGATGGTTATGGCACATCAATATGATGCCATCGTGGCGATTGCTAGTTGCGACAAGATAGAGCCAGGTATGATGATGGCCCTAGCAAGGTTGAACCTTCCATCAATCTTCATGAACGGTGGCCCTATGTTGATGGGCGAGAGTAGAGGTAAGCGGTTTGCTGTGGGTAGCGTGTTCGAGGCTTTGGGTGCTTATTATAAAGGTCAACTCACACTCGAAGAGCTTTACGAAATTGAAAAAGTTGCATGTCCAGGCCCCGGTTCCTGCGCTGGTCTTTACACCGCTAACACGATGGCAGTGTTAATAGAGGCTTTGGGAATGAGTCTACCAGGTAGCTCTACGATACCCGCGGTTGACGTAAGGAGGTTATACATAGCTGAAAAGACCGGTGAGACCATCATGAGGGCTTTAGAGACCGATTTGAAGCCCAGTGACATTATGACATACGAAGCCTTTAGAAATGCCATAGCGGTTGATGCAGCGATAGGCGGTTCGACGAATGCTGTGCTACATTTAATGGCGATAGCCAAGGAACTTGACATAAAGCTGACGCTTGATGACTTCGACGAGATAAGTAGCAGGACACCACAACTCGTGGAGCTGATTCCAGGGGGAACTTATGCGATGCAGGATTTGGACATGGCCGGCGGTGTTCCAGCCATAATGAAGAAGTTACTCGATGCAGGCCTAATCGATGGGTCTACCATCACGATAACGGGCAAAACTTTGGCAGAGAATTTAAAAGAATTTGTCCAGCCTACGAACGTGAAAATCATAAGACCAGTCGAGAATCCGGTACGCCCAACGGGAAGCATAGTGATTCTCAAGGGAAGTCTCGCACCAGATGGTGCAGTCGTGAAAATTTCTGGCGTAAAGAGGCTCAAGCATGAAGGGCCTGCAAGGGTCTTCGATTGTGAGGAAGATGCTTACGCCGCAGTTAAGCAAGGAGAAATCAAAGAGGGAGATGTCATCGTGATAAGGTACGAGGGACCAAAAGGAGGCCCCGGCATGAGGGAGATGCTAAGCGTCACGTCCGCGATAGTAGGTAGAGGCATGGGAGAGTCCGTAGCGTTAGTGACCGATGGTAGATTCTCAGGTGCCACTAGGGGCCTGATGGTTGGACACGTATCCCCTGAAGCTTTCGAGGGAGGGCCAATAGCTGCTATTAAGAATGGCGATTGGATAAAGATAGACGCAGAGCGGAAGATATTGGACGTTGAACTCGATGAGGATGAAATAAGGAAGAGACTCGCATCTTGGAAGAGACCCGCACCTAAGTATAAAAAGGGCGTGCTAGCAAGGTACGCAAAGTATACGTCCTCAGCATCAGAAGGTGCGGTATGTAAACTTTCCTCCTGATGATTTTTTATAAGTTGTTTTATACAATCCCGTAAGATTTTTATACGTCATGGGCTATCCTACTTCCGAGGGAACAATATGTCAAAATTTGTAACTCCGCCTGAGGAAGTAAACTGGGAAGAACTAATAGAGATGGATAAGAAGTACTTCTTGAGACCGATATCAACGGCGAAGGAATATTCGCCCTTGCCAATAGCGAGAGCAGAGGGCCCCTATCTGGTAACCTCAGAGAACGTTAAGATTCTAGACTTTATGTCGGTTCTGCACTGCGCGAACGCAGGCGCCTATCATCCTAAGATAGCCCAAGCAATAAAGGAATACGCCGACAACTTCGGCTATCTGTATGAGGGTGGTTTCTTAGAGCAGATGAGGCCAAAGGTCTGCAAATTCCTCATAGAGGAAGCTTTCAAGGGAGATATGGCTAGGGTCGGCTTCGTGAACAGCGGAAGCGAAGCCGTCGAGTATGCGCTGATGATAGCTAGGGTATACACAGGCAAACCGTACGTGATTACTAGGTGGTATGACTACCACGGCTGGACAGCCGGTGCGGTAGCCAACACCATAATACCGTACCTGAGAGACTTGGCAATAAAGCCAACGAAGCCGGGCGAGGTACCAGATATTAAGACGCCGGTTGGTGGTATACTTCCGTACACTGCGGTAGCCCCGCCGCCCTACTGTTATCGATGCCCATTAGGACATACGTACCCTGACTGCAAAGATAGAAAGGGAATGCTGGCCTGCATCAATATACTCAAGGAGCTAATACTTGCCTATCAACCGTACGTTGCCGCGGTCATAACGGAGGTTGTGCAGGGAAGCTGTGGTGTTTTCGCTCCGCCGCCTGAGTACAACCCACAGTTGAGACAAATAACGAAGGAACTCGGAGTTCTCTGGATAGATGACGAGGTCATCTGCGGTTTCGGAAGGACTGTGCCTTGGTTTGGATACCAGAACTGGGACATCAAGCCAGACATCGTTACATTCGCTAAAGGTGTAACAAGCTCTCACATTCCTGTTGGAGGTGTCGCTGTCAGCCCCGAAATAGCAAAGTGGTTTGACGAGAGAAAGTGGTGGCACGCGAGCACGTTCGCATCCCATCCGCTTGGTATGGCCGCAGCCTACGCAACACTAAATGTATACAAAGAGGAGAAACTCATACCTGATCATGCAAGGAAGATCGCTAAGAGACTCGAAGAGGGACTCAAAGGCATCCAGGACAGACACAAATCCGTAGGAAATGTAAGCGGAATGGGACTCATATGGGGCATAGAGCTGGTAAAGAACAAGGAGACGAAAGAGCCGATATTCCCGCAGGACAGGTTCTACTTCTGGCATGAAGAGGGCGCCAAGATACCGAGCAAGGTTGTGGCCGTTAAATGCATCGAGAGGAGGTTGCTGGTATCTACTTTCGCTGCCAACAACATAACGCTGATGCCGCCGCTCGTCGTGACAGAAGACGAGGTAGACAGGGCCATCGACATACTGGATAAAGCCATCGAAGAAGTTGACAAAATGATATAAATTACACATTTTTTATTTTTTTGTTGAGTGAGGGCACATGCGCGTACTTGTACTAGGCGGAGCGGGAATAATAGGTTCTGAAGTAGCCGAACACCTAACAAAGTATCCAGACGTAGACGAAGTGATCTTAGGAGACATACTCGTGGATAAGGCCGAGAAGCTGGCCAGCAAAATGAAGAAGGCCAAAGCTTTGAAAGTGGACGTAACAGACCGACCATCACTGATTGGCCAGATGCAGAAGGCGGATGTGGTCGTGGGTTGTGTTGGTCCCTACTATAAATTCGGCGTTCCCATAGTGAAGGCTGCGGTTGAAGCTGGTATTAACTTTGTAGATATAATGGACGACCCGTTACCCTCTAAGGAGGTCCTTGAGGACAAAGCACTCTTCGATGAGGCAAAGAGGAAGAACATCACCGTCGTTATAGGTCTGGGCTCAACGCCTGGTCTTTCAAACGTTCTGGCAAGGTACGGTGCATCGAAGCTCGACGAAGTTGAAAATATAGATGTCTCTTGGATTTTCACGACAGCAGCCGGTGTTGCCTCAGAAGCAGTTACTGCCCACATGTTTAACGTCACTAGCGGAAAGGTGTTAACTTATGAAAACGGAAACTGGAAGGAAGTCGTACCAATGGTTGACGGAAGGGAGGTTCAGGACTTTCTTGAGCTCGGCAACGTAGAGGTCTACCACGTAGGTCATCCAGAGCCCGTAACGATTCCAAGGTACATAAAGGCAAAGAACGTAACGTGCAAAGCCGGAATGGTGCCCAGCGAGGTCGTCGAGATTTACAGGATGTTGAACAAACTGCAACTCGTACAGCTCGAGCCCATAAATGTTAAGGGTGTTAAGGTATCGCCAAGAGATTTCATCATGGCGCGCTTTGCATCTTTACCGATGGATGTCGCGATGGAGCTCTTCAAGTTTGATGCCGCGGAGCCTCTCTTTGAGATGAGGGTAGCGGTTAGCGGAAAGAAGGGCAAAAACCCGACGAAGTACGTTTACAAATTCTCCGACGTCGGACATGAGTTTGCTACTGCCATATCCGCTGTGATAGGTGCTATAATGTTAGGGCGCGGACAAGTGAAAGAAAAAGGTGTCTTCGCACCAGAGGGATGTATAGAACCGGAGATCTTCTTAAAAGAAATTAAAGAAAATGGTGTTGTTATACAGGAGATGTATCAGACTTCAGCGGAACTATGACATCACTCGGATTCAACTTTTTCTCTTGGCTCCGCGATGATGACGGCCTCTTCCTCTGGTACCTTGAACTCAACCATTTTATTTTTGTTTAAGAATGCATAACCTCTCTGCGCATCGGCGCTATACTTAACGTTGGCTTTGAATAGAAGCTCGCCCTCGTACACTACCTCTACGGCCTCGTTCTCGGGTACTTTGAGCAACGCCATGTACTTATTGTTTATTACAACGGAGTCAGGCGGTACGTTCGGGTCGCCTTTTGCTTTGAGCCATACGAATTTTTGACCTGGTAGAACGCCCATAATATGCACCCCTCTTGTTAGTTATACAGGATGTTCGCTTTATAATAAATCTATTCAAATTTTTATAAATAATGTATCCAAAAACCGAGCAGGTTGATGGTCTTGGTCAGGGTGGCTGCAATACAAGCTAGACCTTCCGGCGGACTATTCACCGAAAAGAACCTGCCTCGGGCGCTTGAGCTACTCGATAGTGTGGCGAAGTTAGAGGTCGATATAGCCGCATTTCCAGAAGGATACCCGTCAACGGGCGAGAAAGAACTCTGCGAGAAGGCTCGAGAGATAAACTCTTACGTTATAGCCACGATGCTCCAAAAGACACAAGCCGGCAAGTATGGGAGCACATGCATACTCATAAGCCCTGAGGGCGAAGTGATAGGTAGGCAGGGCAAGACTACACTCCTTTGGGTTTTCGAGGAGGGGCTTTTTGAGCCAGTAGATTCTCTACCGCTACACAACACCGCACACGGTAAAGTAGGCATATTGAGATGCTCCGAGATAATCTACCCCGAACCCATGTCGATGCTGAGTATGATGGGGGCCGACATAATATTCGTTGTCTCAAACTGGAACGCGAACGTGATACATCTCTGGCATCGCATAATTTTGGTTCGCTCTTGGGAGAACTGGATGCCCATAGTGGGTGTTAACACTGCCGAGTGGGTTAAATCACGATTGGTTTATGCAGATTTCGAGTTGGAACCGAGATACGGAGGACATAGCATAATCGTCGTGCCCGAAGACGTCTCTAACATGGATGAATTCATCGTCAGGCCTTATAGCGGCGAAAAAATGTTTACGGAAGAGAGACTGATAAAGGCGAAGGCTGGTAAGGACGAGGAGATACTGGTCGCGGACATCGAGCTGAAACGATACTCCGAGTTCAGATGGAAAGCCTTCTTTAGGAATAGAAGGTTAAAATTCAACAAGCCAGAAAAGGTTTTTAGATAGAAGGTAGGCTTGTGTGCCGTGCCTAAGGTATACGTACCACATCCAAAATATCCTACAGTGTCCATAACTGGCAGTAAATGTGAGCTGAAATGCGACTATTGTCGCGGGCTTGTCTTGAGGACGATGGTGCAGATAGAGAGTCCCGAGAGGTTTCTGTCCTTTTGTAAAAGGTTGAAGGAAAGAGGCGGCATAGGATGCCTAATCAGCGGCGGTTTTAATAAGGAAGGTAGGCTACCGTTTGAACCATACATCGAGGCCATAAGGTGTGCGAAGAGGGACTTAGGTCTGACATTCAGTATACATCCTGGCATCTTAGATAAGGATAGTGCGACTCAGCTAAAGGACTCCGGAATAGATATAACAGAATTCTACGTCGTCCTTAGTGACAACGTTTTAAGGAATGTTATGCATACTAAGTTGAGCAAGGACGATGTATTGAAGGCACTTGATACAATTTACACGTACGGTCCGCGTTACGTCTCGCCGCACATAACCGTGGGTTCGGATTACGGCAAAATTTCTTGGGAATACGAGGCCATCGATGTGCTGAGGGATTACGACCCTTATGTTTTAATATTTTTGATACTAGTTCCGATAGAAGGTACGCCCATGGCCCATGTCAAACCACCCTCCATCAACGATTTGGTGAACCTTTTTGCTACTGCTAGGAAAAAGTTGGAGAACACGGAGCTTGTGCTGGGCTGTATGAGGGTTAGGGGCAAGTATACGCAGACCCTTGAAAGCGAGCTGATACAGAAAGGTCTGGTTGATAGGGTCGCTGTACCCTACACATCAATTCCAGGACCGATTATCGAGGCGTGCTGCTCCCTTCCGGACAGTATGCGTAAATAAATAAAAAATAATAAAAATGGCTGGAAGTCGTTGCTACTTTCCTTTGAAGTAAGGTATGACCTTCTCGCCTATGAGCTTTATCTGCTCCTCCAGCTTCCTAACGTCGCCAGTTACGTAGAGGCCGACCAAGTCCTTTATGACAACATTTTTCGCTCCAGCCTTCAGGAACTTCTCTATGCCTGCGATCACCTCGTCCGGCGTTCCTACGGCCAAGAACTTCTCAGCTATTTTGTCGGGCATGGCTTCAGCAGCCTTTCTTGGATGCTCGACAACTTCCTCGACAGGTGGTGCCCTCTGGTAGGAGTAATCTACGGTCTCGGGTACCGGCACCTCGAACCCAAGCTCCTTCAAAGTCTTTCTATGCGTTAGCATTATGATCTCTGGCTTTATGGCGTCAACCGCGGCCTTCCTCATGCTCGGGTCATCTGTTACGGCAGTGTATATGAAGGCAACCCTGTCTATGGTCTCGATATCCCTTCCTGCCTTCTTTGCGGCGTCCTTTATTATCTCCAGCCTTTTCTGGTAGAGCTCAGGTGTGGCGAGCCAAGGCTTCCAACCGTCAGCAACCTCTCCTACTAACCTGAGAGATCTTGGAGATCCCAATGCACCCACATATATTGGCGGGGCAGGCTTCTGTACTGGAACCTGGTCTATCCAAGCGTTCTTAAGCTTGTAGAACTTCCCCTCAAAGTTGACAGGGCTTGCCCTGCTGGACTTCCAGCAGAGTCTGATTACCTCGATCGCCTCCTTTAACCTCGAAACCCTCGTTTCTGGGTCCTCCCATGGTAAACCGTAAGCCACTATGTTCATCGCTTCGCCGGCTCCAAGCCCGAGTATTACCCTACCACCAGTCAACTCGTCGAGCGTAGCCGCGATATGCGCAACTTTTGTCGGGTGTGCCCTTATAACGTCCGTCACATCAGTTGCAAGCCTCATGTTCTTTGTCTGTACGCCTATGGCGGTTAGGGTTACCCAAGGATCAACTTTGTCACCCGAGGGTGGCATGTCTGTATAGTGGTCTGGAACCCATGCGGAGGTAAAGCCGTATTTCTCGGCGAGCACACCAGCACGTACGAGATCCGCCACGGGTAGGACGGTTAGGTGTACACCAAACTCTACCATAGCACCTCAAAAGTAACTAATTAAATTTGGTTTAATAAGACTTTCTATCCTTTATTGCTTCTTTTCTCGGCCCCTGAGGCGATGGCGACACATGACATTGCGGCGGCCATGACGGCTTGCAGGAGGAAACTCTCCCGTAAACCTACGGTCTCGGACACATATCCGGCCAGCAACGGACCGAATGCAAAACCAAAACCGAAAATCCCCTCATAGAGACCCACAACGAAGCCGTACCTCTCAGCAGGCACGTTACGGGTTAGTGCGTTAAAGAGTAAGGACGTAAAGTAGCTCAAAGTTGCGGCATACATTGCAACAGCGATGTAGAAAACAACCAAAGACGGGAAATATGCTATCAAGAGCATGGGAATAGCAAAAAATACGGACGTCATCGTGAAGGCAAACCTTGGTTGTGACCTAAACATCTTTCCCACCACCAAAAATGATAGTAACCTAGCGATGCTGAAGACGGTGAATATCGTGCCGACGTAAAACTCGCTTATTCCAAAATTCCAAGCATAGTTGGGGAATATCACTAGGAGCGTTGCATAAACCATCGACTGGATAACAAGCATGCTATAGAATGGGACGAGCTTACGAAGAGAAATTTTTCCACCTCCCTTTTCATCAAGATCCTTTTGCTCTAAGACGGTCGGCTGTCTCAGCAAAAGGACCATCAGTATAGCGGCCGCCAATATTATTATGGATAACCAGAATGCGGCATATATGCCGAAATTCTCAGCTACGTAGCCTCCGATGCTGGGTCCGAGTAGATAGCCAGCGTTCCACGATATGCTATAGAGTGCAAATGCCCTAACCCTATTCTGAACAGTCGAGCTTGCAGCAACCATGGTCTCTCCTACGGGCCAATAAAAAACGAATGCTAGACCTATCAGAAGCTGAGCGGCGATAATCGCGGGTACGCTCTTAACCAGCGAGACAACCGTGTAAAAAATTATGGCCATTATGGGAGAAATCAAATATAGTCTAGCTTTATTGACGCCTGCTAAAAAATGCCCAACGAGAGCGGGTAGGAAGGCATACGGCAGAGCCCTCACAAAGCCGAGCACTCCTATCTCTATGTAAGACGCGCCAAGAATCTCAGCCTGTATCGGGACAAAGTATATGCCTGAAGATATACCAAGGCCTATGACGAAGGTGGAAACGCTGAGCAACCGCAGGAATGCGGCAGATTCTTTGGATGCAGGTTCACTCAATTTCGTGCTGCCCTTGAGTATGCGCCGCAATTAAAACGTTTTTCAGTCCGACAATTCTACAAAAAGTTCTAAGCGCTCAAACAAGAGTCATTCGCCTCGCCTTTTTGAATACATTATTCAACATGCTCTGAGTCAGTCTACCTGTCTGTGTGTTTTGCCTGCTAGGATGGTAGGATGCGATGAGCAGTGGTGCGGCCCTGCCGAACAACTCTCCTTCTAACCTATAAACGGCACCATGTAAAAACTTCGGGGCAGGTCTTGGGATTTTAACACCGAGTTCTGACAAAATTTTTACACAAGTGTTGAAGGCTATCATACCGAGCGCGACTATTACCCTTACGTTCTTGAGAAGGAAGAGCTCATTCTTTAGATATATCGAACAATTTTCAATCTCTTCTTTTGAAGGCGTGTTTTTTGGTGGTACGCATCTAACGACGGCTGTGAGGTAAACGTCTTCGAGCCTAAGCCCGTCATCCCTATGGATGCTGTAAGGCTGGGATGCATAGCCTACAGAATACAGGGCTTTCATCAAAGTCTCAGCGGAGCAATCGCCCGTGAACATCCTTCCAGTCCTGTTCCCTCCATGAGCAGCCGGTGCGAGGCCGACGACTAAGAGCCTCGCGTTGGGGTCGCCGAAACCTGGTATGGGCTTTGCCCAATATTCATCGTTCAAATACCTATTCGGCCTGTTCTCAGCTACATATAACCTATAGTATACGAGCCTTGAGCATTTCTTACACGAGATTATCGTCTTTGCCAGTTCCTCTAGGCTGTTTAGCATACGGCATTCTCCGTTACTCAACGCCTAGTCAGATTTATGAATGGATTGCCTCGCCTTTCAGCACCTATCGTGGTTGGTCTTCCGTGTCCAGGATATACCACGTAATCATCTGGTAACGACATCAACTTTTTGGATAGAGAATCCACCAATTGCTCGGCGTTGCCGCCGGGAAAATCCGTCCTGCCAACTGTACCAGCGAATAGTGTATCGCCTGTGAACACGAACCCGTCGCCTACGATTGACACGCTTCCGGGAGTGTGCCCGGGAGTATGTAAAACTCTAAGTAAGTGTCGACCGATATTCAACACAAATCCATCGTACAGGTAACCGTCCGGCTCGGATATATTCGGGACATCATCACCTATGTACTTCCTTGCACTTTTAGTAGCTACATCCAACAACCACATATCATCCTTATGTATCAAGAACTTGCAACCAAGAGCGTCCCTAACATAATCGACCGCTAGTACGTGGTCAAAGTGCGCATGCGTGGCGCACAGATAGCCGACCTTAACGCCAGCACTATCCACAAGCGCTACTATCTTGTCACCGTCGCCACCGGCATCGATTATAATTCCCTCCTTCGTATCAGAATCGTACACGAGATAAGAATTGCTCGACAACGGTCCCACAATAACTTTTTCAACGCGTAACAACACTCATTACACCCCATGTATTAACCGTAAACAATCTTTTCCAATTCTCTATACTTTTTGAGTCTAGCCTCTATAAGCTCAACAATCTGGCTCGGCTTTAACACACCTTCTTCTGTTATGTATGCAGTCACGAGCTCTGCTGGCACGACTTCGAAGTAAGGGTTCCTTACCTTTATCTTTTGGATAGGGGGTACTTCTGCTGGCAGTACCTCCTCAGCGGCGTGCTCCTCCTCCGAATACTCTAAGGTAGGAAGAGCCTTCCACGTGGTGGAGATAACGTAGAACGGTTTTCCCAGAAACTTAGAGGTACATGCCAGCTGAAGCGTACCGACCTTATTAGCAAAAGAACCGTTCATAAGGATTGAATCCGCCCCTACAAGTGCCGCGTCTGCCTCTTTCAGCATATAGCCGATTGCAGCATCCGTCGTTAGCACGGTTTCGATTCCCGACTCTGCTAGGGCTGCAGCCATCTTTCTGCCTTCAAAGAGGGGCCTAGATTCTGCCACGTAAACCTTAACCTTCTTCCCAACCTCCTTAAGGACTGCTAAGACTGTCGAGCTATAACTTAGTGTTGCAACGCTGCTAAATCCGGAAAGTAGGTCGCGCCCGAACCTCCTGAGCCTTTCGAGCGCAACCCTGTACTCCTCGAAGACAGTTGTGGCTATCTGTTTCAGCAACTCTTTGAGGATTTGAGGGTTGTCCACGTATCGCGAAGCTTCAACAAACTTGACCGCTACCTCGAACGCGACGTTCCTTAAGGAGAACATCGAAGGTCTGGAATCCGCTATCTGGCGTGCCAGCATGATGACCGACCGCTTGAGCTCTTCTGCAGAATCTACACGTAGAGCGTCTGCTAAAGCGATAAAGGCATCTATGGCCCTAACCGCAAGTTCTGCCGACCCCCTTTCCACATCTTTTTTTATCTCCTCGATTATGCCCTCGGCTCCCTGCCCCAAAGATCGCTTACCTCGATTCAATAATCAATAGCAGCCTCGGATTAAAGGCTAGCGCTTTACGTAGAGTTGGACTACATGAAACTTTCCAAGCTACTCACGCCTACCATTTTGTCAAAGTCTATGCCGAGCGCATCCAGAACTTGCTCGAACGTCGACCTCATGTAGTCGATATACTTTTCAACGTCAATATGCTCTGGTCTCGCAAGCTGGAGCGGCCTAACACCATCCTTATCCTTGGTCTTGACAAAGCTTATTATATCTCCAGCCGACAACTGTATTCCGAGCGCCTCCAGTTTTCTCGCCGCCTTAACATGCTGGGGCGTCGTTTTCGTGTACTTCTCGGGCATCTTAGAGAGCATGACCCTGAATGCCAAGTCATCCAATTCAAACTGTCCGTTCTTCAGCTTATAGTACCAGCTTCTCAAGAGGTTTTGCAAGTTCTGCTTTGCTTGCTCGAAGTCCTCTTCGGTCTGCACTTTCTTGAATTCCTCCAACATTTTCTCGAAAGCTTCCTTTATGAATGTCGGTATGTGTCTCTTCTTCCCAGTCAGACCTTTGACGTCCACAACATCCTTTGTCGTCACACCAAGGTAGTTCTTCTTTCTCGTTGAGAAGACCACGTACCTGTAAACCTTGTCGACCTCGAGATCCAGCCTCAGCGTACTCTTCGCCCAAGAGATGAGTTCCTCTATGAGCCTCGGATCGTTCGTCTTCAGGAAGAGGGAGTCCGTATCGCCGTAGACTACTTGTATCCCCAACTCTTTGGCCTTCTTCAAAGTCATCTTGAACGCATACCTTCCTATTGCTGCAGTGCTCTCGGCCACGGGCGGACAATAAAGCTGGAAGTTGGAGAAGCCGAATACGCCGTAGCTGGCATTAAGCAAAACCTTCAGAGCACGCTGGACGACCTCGTACCAGCTCCTCACTTCGGGCTGGAGCGTCTTGTCACCGCTCTTTGGCTTATACCAGCCGATCCTTATGTCCCTCAGCGCACCTATCACGAGGCTTTGGAGGCCGCGCCTCTTCTTACAAACCCAATGGCCGGTTTCTGGGATGATGTTGTCTTTGCACTCTTCGTGGACACATCTCACAGTTTCGTAGCTTAGGTTCCACTCTTTGAGGGCTGAGGGATATAGGCTTGCAAAGTCCAGGACTGTGACCCCGAAGTGCACACCAGCCATCGGCTCTGCAACCAAAGCACCCCTATACTTCTTACCCTCAATAACCGCCTTAGTCGTGATGGCTCCTTTTTCTTGGAGCAATTCATCCTGCCTCGGTATCAGGTAGCCCCTTCTTCTGTGCTCATAGTAGAGCAGACTCTTTATCCAGCCCGAGACCCCATGCCTGCAAACGTCCTCGATGGGCATTCTACTTATCCTTGCCAAGATTATGAGTAGCTTTATCAGAAGCGAATCATTGAAAGTCAGTAGCTCATGGACCAAAGCGGCGTCCCAGAAGCTGTACCTAGCTAATTCCTCTAAGCTCAATTCGCTCATCGGCTTGTTTAGCTCCACCTTGCCTTTTCCTACCAGCGCTCTCGAGATCGCCTCCAGCGTGTTCTCCCGGTATTTGTTGTCGAAAGCGTACACTTGTATGGACTTGTTCAGGAATAATCTGTAGAGGTCCACGTGTATTCCCTTTCGTAACGTCGCCCCCTCTCTGCTAATGATTATCGGATTCTCTTCCTTAGGTATGCCAAGCTTATCGCCCCTGTTCTTCAAGTACGGTAAGTCAAAGTCGTCGCCGTTGAATGTAGCAACTAGGGGATAGGAGCTTATTACGCTGAACGCCTCACGTAACATGCTCTTTTCATCATCGAAGAGCCTTAACTCGAACCCCTCATCGGTAGTAGTGTTGGTAATCGTGTTTCCCCTTCTTAGCAGAAATACTGCCTTGAAACCATCGGATCCGACGAACGATATTGCCACGACAGGATCTTCGGCCTTAGTCGGTGAGGGAACCCTGGTAGTTACCGGTGCTAGGACTTCTATGTCGATGGAAACGTGCTTTATCTTCGGGTATTGTGCCTCTAGAATCGAGAGCCATCTTCGAATCTCTTCAGCATCTTCGTCCTTCGCTTCAGCGAGATGTTTGGCCATGCTCATTATTTGGCTAACGGTCCAGTCGCTGGCCGTTACCATGACGAACTTTCCGTCAATAATCTTATAGGGCATGCCTGGTATCAGACCTTTATCGTATAGATAACAGAGATGATAGGGTATGTCCGCTTCCCAAGCCGTGATGAACTCCCTTATTGAATTAGACCTCCCTCCGATTGCGAGGGGGTCGTTAGCGATGATCTTCGTTAAGGTTACCTCCCTGTCGTGCAAAAGGTCGTACTTCTTTTCTTCGGCGAACCCTACAGCCCCTCTAGCCCTCAGCTCTTGGTTGTTGGAGAGCTCCTCTATACTCAGGTTCGAATAGCAATACGGCTTATGCCCGCTTTCATCATAAAAAATAAGCACCTCGTTCTTTTCGGGGTCGAGCATCTTAAGGTATGCCTTACCCACATGGCCATCGTAGGCTGACGATAACAAATATAATGTCTTTTCTCCGCCGTTTGCCCAGTCTTCCAAGGACGTCTGTTGCGCTCTGTAAGAATCTTGAACCACGGTATAGATAATTTACAGCACAGGCTTAATAATGTTTGTCAGGTAAAAATGCCAGCGTATTGCCTTAGAACTAGGTTTTTCTATAGGCTTTACCCCTCCACCAGCTTAGAAGTACGTACGAGAGGCCTGACAAGGATGCGATGAGGAACACGAACGTTATGATTTGAACGATTAATGCTACATCCACCAACGACCCGCCTATATTGATTTTATCGCCTATTCTTATCCTGAGCTCCTCAGGACCTACCAACTGAATTATACGTTTTTGCAAGAGGTTTCCATCCATAAACACTGAGACGGAAAGTTCTCCTGGATATGGTATGGTTAACCTTATACCTTCTCTCTCAACTGTCCCCTCATATACGCGTCCTCCGTCGAAGTTAGCTTGAAGCGTTAGACCGCCTATTGGTGTGCCGAGCGAATCTACTACAGTAATGGTCACTGGATAGTTGACCGAATTCAACCTTACATTAATTGTGCCATCGCCCAGATTCATAACGCTGGAATATACAGGTCTTCCCATGTAGTTGAATGTAACCTCGTACGGGCCTGGGAGTATTTTCAGCTCCACGCGTCCATCATTTTCCGTAGTCCCTCCGTATTCAGTGCCTGAGACTACATCCTTGGCCTTCAGTACCACGCCAGCAAGCGGTACGCCTTCATAATCCGTTACCTTTAGCACCGCCTTAGAAAGTTTCATCACAAACGTCTCTTCGACTAGGGCAGATGTTACCCTCGTAACAAGCTTGCCCATGTATGAGTTGCCCCTGAATAGCATCAGAGTGTAATCGCCTACGTTGCTAGGCGGTGTTGAGAACGGTGCATTGTAAAGTGTGATTGTACCGTTAGCATCAGTTTCCAAAACGGTAAAGTTTGCGAGAAGTCCGTGGCTTATCCTCACGTTTACGCCCCTAATTGGTTTTCCTTCTTCATCCACGACCCTGAGCTTCAGTGTGCCTAAGCTCGCGACCACATCCAAAGCCACGTCGTAAGTAACGCTCCTGTTTTCCCTATAGACTGTTATTGGTTTTGTGAGGACCGTTCTCGTGACCTCTATCGTGTAAGAACGTGTCGGCACAAGTTCTGATGATGGAATATTTTGGAACGATACGAACCCTTCAGGTCCAGTGAGGCTTCTGCTGAAGTTTCCGGACCTTATCGTTACGCTTACTTGCGGGACCTTCTTGCCCTCCATGTTTGTCACCGTGATGTTCAAGTTCACGAGCTTCGCAAACAATTTGACCAAAGCTTCCTCCGGCACAGAGAACTCCGATTTAGCGACGGCTATGCCGTCTACGAAAGCCTCGGCTGTATAATTCCCTATACCTTTGAGCGAGGAATATGGGACGTCGGAGAAAGATATGCTACCAAATTCGTCGGTCGTTCCGCTTAGACTAACACGACCACCAGAATCCTTTACGCGTACTGTTATACCCTGAACGGGCTTTTCCTTCGTATCCAGAACGATTACATTAAGGGACGATACCTCGAGGACGAGTTCCACCTGCTGTTCTTTCGGAAACTCCACGACCTTTTGCGCTACGACAACATTTCTGATTATTGCCTCGACGGTATAAGTACCGCTTGCTAGGTCTTTGAATACTGCATAGCCTGTGCTGTTCGTTATGAAGATGCGACTGAACCCTTCCCTGATAACTCTTACCTCGACGTTTCCCCTTGGCCTACCGTCAGCATCGACCACGTGAACGTAGAGGTCCTGCTGCGCATGAACCGTCGGCATTAGGTAAATGACGAGCAGTGTTAGGACAACGAACAAAACCAGCTTTTTTAAGGCCCCGTCCATTGCGGAATCAACCTTGATGCCTTTAGAAATATAGCGGTTAATAATATTTTACGGACACCCGCCTATGGATGTGAGGAAGCCATGAGCCTTAATCAAAGTCTCCTTCGCGGTATTGTAAGTGAGCCTCTTTAGGGCGTTCTCGTAATCTAACCACACGTAGTCCTTATGCTCACTGGATAGCTTGACCTCTTTCTCATTGGACCTGACCAGATAGAATACGACCTTTTTGTTGACGAGATCGCCCATTTTTCTGTAGAAGTATCTTATTTCGTGCCTGAACCCGGGCACAAAGGCAATGTTCTTTATGCCTGTCTCTTCGAAGATTTCTCTCCTAACGGTATCGGTCTCCTCCTCCCCTTCTTCTATATTTCCCTTAGGAAAATCCCAGTGTCCGGCGCCGTAAAGCAAGAGCAGGTATTCGATACGTTCGCCCTCGCAATAAAATACGACAGCACCCGCCGACCTCTCGTGAAGCATGAGCGCATGCCCCCGACATTACCTCTGCAATTTTTTTGTCAAAATAATTCACAAAAATTACGTATTAAGTTTAACTTAGACACGATTTCTTGCGGATTAAACATTAATAACTCTCAAACCCCATGTTAAGAAAAATGCACGTAGAAAGAAAACCTAAGTGGATAAGGACAAAAATCCCCTCAGGCCCTCTATATAATCGTGTAAATTATGTTTTGAAAAGCAAAGGTCTATTTACCGTATGCAAGGAGGCGCTATGTCCGAATGTTGCAGAGTGCTGGGGCCGTGGTACGGCGACGATAATGTTGTTAGGTGATACATGTACGCGCTCATGCAGGTTCTGTGCAGTCAAAGTAGGAAATCCAATGGGACGCGTTGATACATCCGAGCCGGAGAGGGTAGCCATGGCCGTGAGTGAGCTGAACTTGAACTACGTTGTCCTAACCTCCGTCTGCAGGGACGACCTGCGTGATGGAGGTGCTGGGATATTCGCTGAGACCGTCAGAGCTATCAAGAGAACAAGCCCTAATGTGAGAGTTGAAGTACTCATACCTGATTTTAGGGGCGATAAAGACGCAATCAGTATGGTGGTGGACTCGAAGCCGGACGTCATCGGCCACAACTTAGAAACTGTTAAGAGGTTAACACCAATTATCAGGGATAGAAGGGCAAGCTACGACCTGTCCCTTAGCGTTCTAAAGACCGTCAAGGAGTTAGACAGTAGCATATACACGAAATCGTCTTTGATGCTCGGCCTCGGCGAGACTGAGCAGGAAATCGTGGAAGCTATGTTGGACCTAAGGTCCGTTGGAGTTGACATTTTGACTTTGGGACAGTATCTTAGACCTACCAGACGACATATGCCGGTTGTCGAGTATGTTCATCCTGAAACATTCGAAAGGTTGAAGAACGTTGCTCTATCTTTAGGCTTTAAGGGTGTGGCCTCCGCGCCTTTAGTGAGAAGTTCATATATGGCCGCGGAGTTATTCCAAAGTATCTCAAGGGATGATGTTTTTGGAGGCTGATGCAGTAGTCATCGGTGGAGGTCCTGCTGGATACGTCGCGGCTATAAGATTAGGCCAGCTACATAAAAAGACAGTTCTTGTGGAAAAGGACAACTTGGGCGGCGTGTGTCTCAACTATGGTTGCATTCCGTCAAAGATTCTTGTAACTGCGGCCGATATGTTTTGGAAGGTTGGGAGACTCGATAGATTCGGCATAAAGGTCCAAGGGCTATCCATGGAATTCAAGCAGTTGCAGAATTGGAAGAGGAAAGTGGTCGCGAGTCTGAGGGATGGTATAGCCTATTTGCTTAAGGAAAACGGCGTTCAGACAGTCAAAGGGTTTGCAAAATTGAGGTCACCCAATGAGGTCGAGGTCAGGACTGAAACTTCTGAGACTGTAATTAAAGCCAATAACGTACTCTGGGCTGTGGGTGCTGAAGATGTTAGTCTTCCAGATATTCCCTACGACGGTAGACGTATACTAAGCTCAAAGGACGTACTCGACCTAGAAATCGTGCCAAAAAGTATGCTGATAGTAGGCGGAGGTGCGATAGGTCTTGAGCTTGGAACGGCCTTCGCGAAGATGGGCACGAAGGTCACAATTGTCGAGATAATGGATCAGCTGCTCCCAGGAATCAGCAAGGATGTTGTGGCTGTCGTTCATAGAAATCTGAAGAAACTCGGCGTCGAGGTGCATACCAATTCCCGTGTGTCGGCATACAAGTATGGTGATGAACAAGTATCCGTGGACGTCGTTAAGAACGGTGAGACGCTGCCCATCAGCGTGGAGTATGTGCTCGTAACAGTCGGCAAGAAGTCACCGTCCCAGAACTATGAGTTGAAAGATCTCGGTGTGGAGTTGGACAAGAAGGGTTTTGTAGTTGTGGACTCTAGCATGAGGACCTCAGTTGACAGCATATTCGCAGCCGGCGACGTCACGGGCCCTCCATTCCTTGCTCATAAGGCCTCGAGACAGGGTTTGATAGCAGCCGAGACGATGGCTGGTCATAAAACGAACCTCGGGCTTCCGCCAGTACCGCTTGCACTTTTCACGGACCCGGAGGTTGCAATCGTAGGGATGTCAGAGGAAGAAGCGAAGGCATTAGGTATCGATGTTGTTGTCGGCAAGTTTCCGTTTACGGCTTTGGGAAGGGCAAAGGTATCGGGCGATACAGAAGGTTTCGCAAAAGTTGTGGTGGATAGGTCCAACGAGAAGGTCATCGGCGTTCAGATAGTCGGACATGGAGCCACCGACGTTATAGGCGAGGCCATCCTCGCGGTATCCATGGGCATGACTGTCGATGATTTGAGCAACATAATCCATCCTCATCCAACGTTCTTGGAGGCGATAGGAGAGGCCGCGGATGCCGTGAAGAAGAGAGCCATACATGCGTTGAACATTTGAAGAAGCATACGTTTGAATCTATGAAACGGTGCATCCTACGTTGAGAAAAGGCTTTTTTGTTGACCTTGGTTTCTGCGAGTACGAACCTGCCTGGAGGCTTCAGCTCAAGCTCGTAGAGCTAAGGTCCTCCCTCAAGATTCCGGATGTCTTGTTGCTCGTGGAACATGACCACGTGTTCACGCTTGGTAAAAGGGCCTCGTTGGACGACATACTAGAGACAAGGGTGCCTGTTTTTAGGGTTGAAAGGGGCGGCGGCGTTACCTATCATGGTCCAGGTCAACTTGTAGGCTATCCGATAATAAGCTTAGACGTCATGGGATTGGACGTCAAGCAGTACGTCCACAAGTTGGAGGAGGTCTTGGTCAAGACCTTACGCAGGTTCAACGTAAAGGCAGGCACCAAGGAGGGATATCCGGGTGTGTGGGTCGGTGAAAAGAAGGTAGCGTCAATAGGCATAGCAATCAGGAATTGGGTCACCTTCCATGGATTCGCCCTGAACATAAACCCAGACATGAGTTATTTTAGATGCATAAGGCCGTGCGGCATGCAGCCTGAAGTGATGACCTCACTCGAGGAGCTTTTAGGGACCTCCCCTAGAATGGAGGACGTAAAGGAGGCCCTTATAAGGGAATTTGAAACGGAATTCAGCCTAAAATTAAGCCCTTTTCCACAAGACCGTTGGAAAGCTATCGCAGAATCCGTCGACTTATAAAGCACGTAGCAATGCTTATAAGCCGAGCTTTTAAATACTATTTAAATAACCACGGAGAGTTGTGTAATGCCGAAGGGGCCCGAACCAACAATAAAAATAGAGAATGTTGTGGCCAGTGTGACGCTTTTCCAGAGGCTCGATCTATCCCAAATACAGAGGAGCTTCCCGGATGTGGAATACAAGCCGGCGCAGTTCCCTGGTCTCGTCTTCAGGCTTCAGAAACCTAAGACCGCTACGCTGATCTTCAGCAGCGGCAAGATGGTCTGCACCGGAGCGGAGAGCGAGGAGGAGTCCATCAAAGCCGTTAAGACCGTAGTTAAGCTTCTGAAGAAGGAGGGCTTCCTGATTAAGGAAGAGCCACAGATAGAGATACAGAACATAGTGGCAAGCGTCGACCTCCACGGTAGGATAGACTTGGAGAGGGCCGCCGCGGAGCTGGAGAACGTCATGTACGAGCCGGAACAGTTCCCGGGTCTAATATACAGAATGGAGCAACCCAAGGTAGTCATACTCATGTTCGCCAGTGGCAAGCTTGTTTGTACTGGTGCTAAGTATGAACGAGAGGTCTACGAAGCCGTGCAAAAGTTAAGGGAAATACTGGAAGAGAAAAATTTGCTAATATACAACACAACATCATAATTTGCGGCTCTCTTTCAGCAAAACGTCGATGAGTCTTTTTGTCACGTCCTCTGCGGTTGCCCTGCCGCCTAAATCAGGTGTCAGGTTCTTCGAGTCTTGTAGCAAGTAGAACACAGCATTCTCTAAATCGTTTGCCGCCTCTATCATGGCCGCGTTGCCCTTTTTCCTGCCGAGCCACTCGAGCATCATCTTCGAAGCCATGATTTGGGCTATGGGGTTAGCATACAAGGGGTCGATGTCTGGTGCTGTTCCGTGGACCGGCTCGAACAGGCCGAACTCGTCCCCTACGTTAGCCGAATATGCTAAGCCTAAGCTACCAACCACGCCTGCCGCTTCATCGCTCAGTATATCGCCGAACATGTTCGTGGTTAGCATCACATCAAACCTCTGCGGGTTTGTCACGAGCTGGTACGCCGCATTATCGACGAGCATTTCCTCCATGGTTACGGATGGATAAGACCTAGCGACCTCGAGCGCCGCCTTTCTGAAGAGCTCAAAACTCCTCAACACGTTTATCTTATGGATAAGTGTCACCTTTTTCCTCCTGCTCTCCGCCATCTGGAACGCGACATTCGATATCCTTAAACACGCCCTCTTGGTCAACACCATAAGGGCGACTGCGTGCTCCTCGCCCACATCCTCGACACATTTGTACAAATCCTCCGTGTTCTCCCTAACTATCACGAGGTCCACGTCCTTCCACTTTGAGCTAACGCCGGGTAGCGTCTTGAACGGTCTTATGTTGGCGTACAGGTCTAGCCTCTGCCTCAGGAAGACTATCACGTCCTTCGCAGTCTCGCCGACAGGCCCCTTTAAACATGCGTCGGAGGACCTTATCTTATCAAGCGAACTCTTTGGTAGAGGCTCGCCGAAATTCCTCTTGACAGCATCGCCGGCTGGTGCCTCCACGAAGCTCAGCTCGAATCCGTATGCCTCGGAGGCGGCCTCCAACACCTTTATCGCGGACCTGACGACGACCGGGCCTATGCCATCGCCCGGTATCACGCTTATGACGTTCGCCATATTCTGCCCCGCCCTTTCCTACGTATTTAAACGTTCTCGGCTAATGTAGTTTCTCTCAAACGGTGGGACTCTTGTACCATGCGACCATGGTCGTAATTTTCAATTATTTGTCGCGAATTAGTTCAGCACCGCGGAAAAATTTTCCATATGCTGAGCTAATTCGTGAGAAATGTTTATATACGATTTGCTAGGAAGAAAATGCAAGCTCGGTCGGTGAGCAAAGTGAGCCAACTCGAGTAGGTTTAACAAAAAATTTCGAGCCTATCTCTAGTAAAGTATCTCGAAAATTCCGCTCTTCCGACCTTCTTCTGCTTCTTCTCTGAGGTGCTAGGCTATGGCTTGGAGGAAACTCTTCTCAGGAGAGTATGCTCTTCCCGAAAGGGTCAGCATATTTGACACAACGCTGAGGGATGGCGAGCAGACGCCCGGCGTCGCTCTGACGCCAGAAGAAAAAGTCGAGATAGCTATACAGCTCGACAAGCTTGGAGTCGACATCATAGAAGCGGGTTTCCCGATAACGTCGAAGGGCGAACGGAAAGCCGTATCGGACATATGCAAGCTCGGTCTCTCGGCAAAGATATGCGCGCTTGCGAGGTGCGAGAAGAACGACATAGATGTCGCGGTCGATACCGGCGTTGACTGGGTCCATGTGTTCTTAGCAACCTCCGATATACACTTGAAGCATAAGCTCAGAATGACGAGGGAGCAAGCTCTAACAAAGATAGCAGAAGCCGTAGAGTATGCTAAGTCGAGAGGAGTAGTGGTTCACTATTCAGCTGAAGACGCGACAAGGACAGAACACGACTTCTTAATGAAAGCGTTGAAAGTAGCGGCCGATGCTGGGGCTGATAGCATAGACATACCCGACACTGTCGGTTTTGCAATACCTATAGCGATTCGCAAGATCGTATCATCCGCAAAGGCCGTCACGGGCAAGCCGATAGCAGTCCACTGTCATGATGACATGGGACTCGCGGTAGCAAACTCGCTCTCAGCCGTTGAGGCAGGTGCAGAGATAATACATGCGACGGTTAACGGCATAGGTGAGAGAGCCGGTAACGCAAGCCTAGAGGAGATAGTCGTAGCGTTGCACACGCTCTACGGTGTGAAGACCAACATAAACCTTCAAGAGATATACAAGACATCGAAACTCGTCGCGAAGCTTACTGGAGTTTGGATTCCTAAGAACAAGGCAATCGTCGGCGAGAATGCGTTTGCGCACGAGAGCGGTATACACGTGCACGGCGTACTCGGCTCTCCCGAAACATACGAACCGATAATGCCGGAAATGGTCGGAAGGAAAAGGAAGATAGTGGCCGGGAAGCACTCGGGAATACACGGTATAGACTTCATGCTCAAAGAGTGTGGTCTTGACATGGACAGGGCGAAGGCTAAGGAAGTTCTGGAAAAGGTCAAGGCTCTTGGCGATATGGGCATGAGGGTTCCAGACACCAAACTCAAGGCTATAGCTGAAGAAATTGCAGGGAAGTCGGGAGATACTCAGCTAATATCCCTGAAGGAGCTCAACATCACATCGAATATGAATGGTGCGATGGCACGCATATCCCTGAAGATAGGCGACGACATTGTCACGGCCGAGTCTTTCGACAAAAGTCCAGTTACCGCATCCCTTTCAGCCCTCTTGAATGCCTTATCCAGCAAGATGAACGTCAAGTTAATCGACTTCAAAATCGATGCGACGTCCTACTCACCCGATTTGACGTGCGAGGCAGAGGTTGTGCTAACGGTCAACGACTCACAAGAGTCAGTTGGCGAGGCGGTTGGACATGACCCTGCCTTTGTTGTAGTGAACGCTATACTATCGGGAATCGAGAAGGCCATGCTGCATCCAGTTAAGGAGGGGACAACATGAAAACTCTCACGAAATGCTTTTATAACATAGTTACGTGTTTCTCTACTTTGAGGCGTGAAGGTGATAATGAGGCACCAAGTCCTCTAAGCAAGGGCGGGCACGTCCTCGCCCAGTATGTAATCCGCAGTAGCGATACTTTCTCTCAATTCCTAGGTTCTCTGTGGTGTGGTGAAATCATATGGTAAGGGCAGCTGACGCTCTAGTCAAAGCTATGGAATCCAAAGGTGTTGACGTCATCTTCGGCATACCCGGCGGCTCCATCCTGCCGCTTTATGATGCGTTTTACGACAGCAACATAAGGACAATACTGATGAGGCATGAGCAGCAGGCAGCGCACGCCGCGGAGGGTTATGCGAGGGTTAAGGGCAGGCCTGGAGTGGCCGTAGCAACCTCAGGTCCTGGTGCGACGAACCTCGTGACGGGCATAGTTAACGCCATGATGGACAGCCAGCCGGTCATCGCGATAACTGGACAGGTTCCACGTGAAGTACTCGGGACGGATGCTTTTCAAGAGACGGACATAACTGGTATACTGCTACCTGTAACAAAGTATGCCGTGACCGTCAAGGAACCATCAAAGCTAGCCCAGACTTTCATAGACTCGTATTACATCGCTACAGCTGGCAGGCCGGGTCCCGTTCTCATCGACATTCCCAGAGATGTGCTCCAAGCAGACGTCGAGCCCCAGTGGAAGGACGAACCGAGCCTGATAAAGTATGCATTGGGTTCTGTCACGGAACAGACTCAGGAACCAAACCCAGAGCTCATATCTAAAGCAGCCGACATATTGATAAACGCAGAGAAACCCGTAATAATAGCTGGCGGAGGCGTAATAATAAGCAACGCAACCGAAGAGTTGGTCAGGTTGGCGGAGTACCTCATGGCTCCCGTCGTGGTCACGACTCCCGGTCTGGGCTCGATACCTTCCGACCATCCGCTCATGCTGGGCGTTATCGGCATGCACGGTAGAATCGAGGCTAACCTTGCCGTGATAGAGTCGGATACAATACTTGCGGTCGGCATGAGGTTCGCCGATAGGTCTGTCGGGAGATTCGATGAGTTCCAGAAAGGTAGGAAGGTGATTCACGTAGACATAGATGCGAGCGAACTCGGCAAGAATGTTACACCAACAATAAGCATCGCTGGCGACGCAAAGAAGGTACTATCGGAGCTTTACGCTTGCATCATATCTAGGACCGCGAGAAAGGAAGCAAGGCCATTTGTCCAGAGGCTTAAAGCGATAGGTGAGAGTTTTGACGAATTCATGAACAACTACGGCGAACCCACTAGGATAACCTCTTGGCGTGCTTTGAAGGTGATAAGGGAAGAATTGCCTAGGAATGCGATAGTTACCACTGGTGTTGGGCAACACCAGATGTGGGTCCAGCTTTGCTTCAAGGTCTTCGAGCCGAGAACCTTGCTGACGAGTTGCGGCCTCGGTACGATGGGATTCGGTCTACCTGCTGCCGTAGGTGCGAAAGCGGCAGCTCCGGATAGGACGGTAGCATGTATTGACGGCGACGGTAGCTTCTTCATGACTTGTCAAAGCTTGGTGCCGGTAGTCCAATATGACATCCCCGTCATATGTATAATATTCGACAACAGGGCCCTCGGCATGATAAGGCAGCTACAGGACTTCTTCTACCAAAAGAGATACAAAGACGAGCACCTCGGATTGTCGAGGAAGCATGTTGAGAAAGGTATCGATTACGTTAAGCTAGCAGAGTCCATGGGTGTGGAAGGTGCCGTGGCCGAGTCGTTGGACGACCTAAGGATGCTGGTAAGAAGGGCAGTAAGGTCGGAGCAAGCGCTCGTCATAGACTTGCCGATAGACAGGGAGGAGAGGGTATTGCCTATGGTACCTCCTGGTAGGTGGCTTAACCAGATGATGACGCCTATGGGGTTCGATATACATGCACGCATACGTGTTTAGCGTAGTGATAGAGGACTCGTTGGAGGCACTCATCAAGGTCCTTCTGACCACGAGGCAAGCTCAGGCGAAGCTCATCAGCGCCGAGGTATGCGAATCGGGAATTGAGAACGTTAAGCTCCTGACGATGTCTTTATCACTAAAGCCAGAGAAGGCAGAGTGGCTCAAGAGAAAGTTATCCAACTTGCCGACGGTGCTTGAGGCAAACTACGTAGGATTAAATACCTTTTTAAAAGTATAACATGGTGCGTTTGCGAAACGTTTTTATAATATGGCTCTGCATGTATCCACCTCGAGCGTGAGGGTGACAATGGTGCGCCAAATTCTCTAGAAATGGCGGGTAAACCCTCGCCTAGTATGCACCCTCCAGTACCGCGTTGTTCTCTCTTCTCTGAAAAATTCTTCGAAGTGGTGAAATCATATGGTAAGGGCAGCTGATGCTCTAGTCAAAGCTATGGAAGCCAAGGGCGTGGACGTCATCTTCGGCATACCCGGCGGCGCTACCTTACCGTTCTACGATGCTCTCTACGACAGCAACATAAGGACAATACTGATGAGGCATGAACAACAAGCGACACATGCGGCGGACGGATACGCTAGGGTCAAAGGTAGGCCTGGAGTCGTCACAGCAACCTCAGGTCCTGGTGCGACGAACCTCGTGACGGGCATAGTTAACGCCATGATGGACAGCCAGCCTGTCATTGCGATAACCGGTCAAGTACCACGCGAGGCACTCGGGACGGATGCTTTTCAAGAGACGGACATAACGGGTATACTGCTACCTGTAACAAAGTATGCCGTGACTGTTAAGGAACCATCAAAGCTAGCTCAGACTTTCGTGGACGCATACCATATTGCGACCGCTGGCAGGCCAGGTCCCGTCCTCATCGACGTTCCCAGAGACGTATTCCAAGCAGACGTCGAGCCCCACTGGAAAGACGAACCGAGCCTGATAAAGTATGCATTAAGCCATTTAGCAAGACACCCCCAAGAGCCGAACCCAGAGCTCATATCTAAAGCAGCAGAGATCTTGATGAATGCCGAGAAACCCGTAATAATAGCTGGCGGAGGCGTAATAATAAGCAACGCAACCGAAGAGTTAACAAAACTAGCCGAGTACTTGATGGCACCAGTGGTCGTGACGACTCCCGGTCTAGGCTCGATACCTTCCGACCATCCGCTCATGCTGGGCGTAATCGGCATGCACGGTAGAGTCGAGGCTAACATGGCGTTAGTGGAGTCTGATACGGTCCTAGCGGTTGGTGTAAGGTTCTCCGATAGGTCTGTCGGGAGGTTCGACGACTTTCAAAAGGGTAGAAAGATAATCCACGTTGATATAGATGCGAGCGAACTCGGCAAGAACGTTACACCAACAGTAAGCATCGCCGGCGATGCGAAAAGAATTCTGGCCGAACTTTACGCTTGCATCATATCTAGAACCGCGAGAAAGGAAGCAAGGCCATTTGTCCAGAGGCTTAAAGCGATAGGTGAGAGTTTTGACGAATTCATGAACAACTGCGGCGAGCCGAGCAAGATAACTCCTTGGCGTGCTTTGAAGGTGATAAGGGAAGAATTGCCTAGGAATGCGATAGTTACCACTGGTGTTGGGCAGCACCAGATGTGGGTCCAGCTTTGCTTTAAGGTCTTCGAACCGAGAACTTTGATAACGAGTTGCGGTCTTGGTACGATGGGATTCGGTCTACCTGCTGCTGTCGGCGCGAAAGTTGCTGCACCTGATAGGACCGTAGCCTGCATCGACGGTGATGGTAGCTTCACGATGACGTGCCAGAGCCTAATACCGATAGCCCAGTACGACATTCCCGTCATATGCATAATATTCGATAACAGAACTCTCGGCATGATAAGACAGTGGCAGGATCTTTTCTACCAAAGGAGGTACAAGGACGAAAACCTCGAGATATACCTGAAAAAGCGTACTAAGGGTAGCGTTGATTACGTCAAGCTAGCAGAGTCCATGGGCGTCGAGGGCGCCGTGGCCGAATCTTTGGACGACCTAAGGATGCTGGTAAGAAGGGCGGTAAGGACAGGACAAGCGCTCGTCATAGACTTGCCGATAGACAGGGAGGAGAGGGTATTGCCTATGGTACCTCCTGGCAAATGGCTCAGCCAGATGATGGTGCCCCAGGGGTTCGATTTCCATGCTTAGGCATAAGTTCACCGTAGTGATAGAGGACTCGTTAGAAGCGCTCGTCAAGGTCCTTCTGACCACTAGACAAGCCCAAGCGAAGCTCATCAGCGCCGAGGTATGCGAATCGGGAATTGAGAACGTTAAGCTCCTGACGATGTCTTTATCACTAAAGCCAGAGAAGGCAGAGTGGCTCAAGAGAAAGCTATTTAACCTGCCCGCCGTGCTGGAGGTAGATTGTACAACGTTGGGTACGGGTTTAAGCAAAATTTCAGAGTAGGAGGTGAGATGTATGGCAAAAATATATTACGATAGTGATATAAGCCTCGAGCCCTTGCTCAACAAGAAGGTAGCCGTAATAGGTTATGGGAGTCAAGGAAGGGCCCAAGCGCTCAACATGAGGGACTCCGGCATAGACGTCGTTGTTGGTGTTAGGGAAGGAGGAAAATCTTGGAAGATGGTAAAAGAGGATGGCCTCGAGCCTCTTTCTATAGAAGAGGCCGCGAAGGAAGGTAACGTAATCCACATGCTAATACCGGACGTGGTGCAGCCTGAGGTTTACAAAAAGTTCATAGAGCCTAATATGAAGCCGGGAAAGGTCCTAGGATTCTCTCATGGATACAACATACACTTCAGGCAGATAGTGCCGCCGAGCTACGTGGACGTTATACTTGTCGCACCCAAGGCGCCGGGTCCGAGGATGCGCGAGCTCTACCTTGAAGGTAAAGGTGTCCCCGCACTCTTCGCTGTAGGACAGGATTACTCAGGGAATGCGAGGGCGATAGCCCTAGCTATGGCCAAGGCGCTGGGTTGCGCTAGGGCTGGAGTCCTCGAGACAACGTTCAAGGAAGAAACAGAGACCGACCTATTGGGAGAGCAGGCGGTCCTAGTCGGCGGTGTCATGGAACTCATAAAGAAAGGGTACGAGGTACTCGTCGAGGCAGGATATCAGCCGGAGCTCGCCTATTTCGAGGCATGCAACGAGTTGAAGCTGATAGTCGACCTGATATATAGGGGCGGCTTGGTTGGCATGCTGAATGCCGTCTCCGATACCGCGAAGTTCGGCGGCCTGGTCGTAGGTCCGCAGATAGTTGACGAGCATGTGAAGGAGAACATGAGGGAGGCCCTCAAGAGGATTCAAGACGGCTCCTTCGCAAGGCTCTGGAGCGAGGACCCGAGGAGTAGGCTAATACTCGAAAAGAAGATGGAGGAGATAAGGAACCATCCGATAGAGAAGGTGGGCGAGGTAATCAGGAAGCTAGCCCAAATATAATCGACGAAATCAGAACGGAAAGAACCTGTAGTACACGGCCAGACTGAAAAGGACCAATACCGTCAGCAAAACCGCATAGTCTTTAGGCCCAGCCTTGAGTTCCCTCAAAGACGTCCTTTTTTTTGCAGCACCGAAGCACTTCACTTCCATGGCCTCCGCTAACTCGTATGCCCTCCTAAGAGCGTTCGCGAGGAGCGGCACGAGTATCGGTATGAGTTTCTTAGCTCTCTGCAGAAGTCCGCCCCTGTCCAGCTCAACACCGCGTGCCCTTTGCGCATCCATGATGTCCCTAAGCTCTTGAGCTATTATCGGCGTGAACCTTATCGCTGATATGAAGGCGAACGTATATGGGTATGGAACGCGCCAGCTCGTGAGCGTCAGCCCTATCTCCTCCGGCGTCGTCGTCAAGAAGAAAATTGAGAACGATGAAAGGAATAGCACAAGCCTGTAGGCTAGCGCGATTGAGTGGTAAAACACCTCCTGCAAGGTTGCATAGGTGCCAGTTGAGATGAAGAATATGGCGTTAAGGCCGAAGACAAGAGCGGCTAGGGGCATCGAGCCCTTTATCGTCTTGAGCCAGCGCCGCATGACCTTCGCGATATAAACAATCACAGCCTGCACCGCTATGAGGACCGTCAGCATCCATACCTCTGCGTACATCACAACTATGATGAGCATTAGCATAGAAACGAGAAATTTCACCCTCGGGTCAAGCTTGTGTATTGCGGTATCGCCAGCGTAGAACTTAAGCCCCTCTAATATGCTCAAACCTCATCAACCCCTCCACTATGTTCCTTACAGCCTCTTCGACCGAGATGACTTTGGCATTAAAGCCCAGGTCTGCTAACCTAGACATCGTTGCGGCCACTTGCGGCATGAGTATCGAGCAGTTACTTAGCAGCTCGCCGTCCGTCAGGATGACGTCAGCCTTGCCGTCAGCGACTATCCTTCCTCTCGACATCAAAATAACTCTTGGCTTAAGTTCCGCGACGAATTCGACATCATGCGTCGAAATTATGACGGTCCTTTCCTGCAAGTTCAGTTGCTTTATCATTTCCTTCAACTTCTCCTTCTGTAGACTATCTTGACCGACTGTCGGCTCATCCATCGCTATGACTTGGGGGTTCCATGCTAGGATTATCGCAAGGGCAAGCCTCTTCTTCTCGCCACCGCTCAGCAGGAAAGGAGACCTCTTCCTATATTCCTCAAGCTCCATGAAGTTAAGGGCCCAATCTACCCTTTTTTGCACGACTTCCTCGCTGAAACCCAAGTTCCTCAAGGAGAAAGCAACCTCCTCCTCAACGGTCGGAAGAAAGAACATATCGTCGGCGTTTTGGAACACTACACCAACAATCTTAGACAGCTGTGCTACGCTGAGCGTCTTGGTATTCTTTCCATCTACGTAAACGCTACCGCTCGTGGGTTTTAGGAGACCGTTTAAGTGTTTTATGAAGGTGGTCTTCCCTGCACCGTTCTCGCCCATTATTGCCACTAGCTCGCCCCTTCCAATCTCAACGCTGACACCATCTAATGCCTTCACGCCCGTCGGATAAACATAGGTTACGTTATCGAACTTTATCATGGAGAAACCTCCTTATGCCCTGCTCGAATTCTTCAGAACTGAGCGGTATTTCATTAAACACTCTGAAGTACTTGTTCACACCTTTAGCCATGCTGACGACTTTAGGAACAGGAACGCCGTAAGGTATCATTTCTTCTGAGACGAAGACTTCCCTCGGACTCCCATCCTTGACTATCCTTCCTTTATGCATCACGACCACCCTGTCCACCTTATCTGCCAACAGCTCGACTCTGTGCTCAGCAACGATGACGCTCGTTCCGAACTCCTTCCTTATTTTCAATATCGTCTCAATTATCGACTTTGCGGATACTGGGTCTAGGGAGGACGTCGGCTCATCAAATACCATGAGTTTAGGCATTAACGCGAGAATCGATGCGATGGCAACCTTCTGTTGCTGACCCCCTGACAATTCAAAAGGTGACCTTTTTCTCAGCTCCTCTATACCGACCGCTTTGAGGGCGAAATCCACCCTGCGCCTGATTTCATCCCTCGGCATGCCCAAGTTCTCGAGCGCGAAGGCGACGTCGTTCTCGACAGTCAACGAGAATAGTTGGTTCTCCGGATTCTGGAATACCATGCCAACGTATTGGGAGAGCACGTAGGTTGGTGTTTTGGAAACATCCATACCAGCAACCAATACCTTTCCTTCCATCTTGCCGGTGTAGAAGTGTGGTATGAGACCATTCAGACATCTACAGAGTGTCGACTTACCGCAACCGCTGGGTCCGAGGAGAAGAACAAATTCTCCTTCTTCGACGCTGAGATTTATGTCGCTGAGAGCAGGTGTATCAAAGCCGCTGTAGGTGAATGTCAGCCCTTCGATCCTTACTATCTCCATCTTCGATTACACTCGGCTCAGCTTCTCACCGAGCAAACCTTCTAATAAGTTCAAGCATAATTTGATAACTTCGTCCGGTGTTGAGTTACAATAAGCCCTTGCCGCTGTGGCATGACCTCCGCCGTATCCTCCCAACCTTGCGCCAACAATTTGTGCCACATCCTTTCCTAGGTTTATGTTGGTTTTTGCAAAGAACTCTTGTTGCGACCTCATCGATACCGCAACTCCGTTTTTGTACTCACCAGCCACTATCGATACATGGCAACCAAGTGATAGAATGGCTCTAGCGACGGATGTCTGGAAAGAGTTAACTTGAGATGTTGCGATTAACCACTCGCCAGCCCTGTATAGGTTCATTCTCATCGCGCCCTTCAAGCGCGCTATCCTTTCTGAAATATCGATTGGAACCTCTATCGCTTGCACACTCTTTGAAGGGTTGACACCTAACCTTACGAGCTCGCAAACATTGGCCATGGTCTCCGAATCGGCAAGTGACAGCCTTGCGGTATCATAGTATATTCCAAGGAATAGGGCCTCTGCCTCCAATTCATCCAACTTTATGCCCATAAGTCGTACGACATCCATAATGAGCTCGCAGAGTGCACGGTAACGTTCAGAAAAGAATACAAAAAAACCTTGTGGATACCCGCCGTGAGGAGGTGTGTGGTGGTCTATGACGTATACCTTACCCTGCATCTTCATAACGTCTTCAAAGTACTCGGCAACTTGCTCGAGCGAACCAATGTCTACCAATATAATGGCATCAACATTACCTATGGCCTCGCTCTTAACGTCGAGCTTGAGATAATTTACCATAGCTCTTACTTGTGCTGACATTTCATCCGGTATATGCACGTGCACCGTGGCACAGCCTAAATTCTCTTCGAGAATTCTCTTAAGAACGTAGGCGGCACCGACAGCGTCAGCGTCACCACCAACATGCGTTACTATAGCCACTGTCTTGCCACTCATAGATTTAAGGAGGTTGCTAATCTCCTTGGCGAGCTTTTCATCCTTCATGATGAAGCCTGCTGGCCGGACATTATTCTCTGTATATCTTTCTGGACGGACTCTATCTGTGCCCTCATTTTAGCATCTTGCTTCTCCAAAATTTTAAGTCTCGTTTCTGTCAGCTCCTTCCTATCCTTCAGCTCAACTGTGAGTCTGTCTTTGTTAACCTTGACGAGTATAGGACCTACAACCTTGTATATGACAGCACTCTCATCGACCTTGTCAAGCTCCTCTAACGCATTGTTTATTTCAGCCAGCTCGACCTCAAGCCTCTGCTTTTCTGCCAGTAGGGCACTCAGAGTCTGCTGAAGTTGCTGCAACCTAAGCAATTGCTGCTGAACATTTGGCGGTATCTCTTTTGACAACTTATCACCCCTAATAACTTCTAATGATTCTAGAGTTTCTCTTTTAAAGCTTCCCTATAAACGTGTTCTGTTAAGTTTTGCCGGATGCTAGCTCATAGACCTGCAAAGCGGCATCTATCCAACGTAAAAAAGAGTTGATTCCGGCCCTCATGGCCGTTAGGTCGTTCGCGCTCACTTCCAAATTGAGGAAACCATCAGAAGCCTTTATGTCCACCTTTACCCTCTTCGAAGAGACAGTTTCTGCCTCAATTTTTAGCGCCCGGGCGATAACTTCCGGTGCCCTTCCCTTCATTGGTATGGATATGCTGACTTTTACATGCTTCTCCATGTTCCACTACTTCTTCGAAACGTATGGGGTGTACGCACCGCCCGCGAAAGTGTAACCGCACTTATCGCAACTCCACACGCCGATGAACTTCCGTTTGACAGCCACCACTCCGCACTTCGGGCACTCGTAGGTTGCCTTTTGTTGCTGCTCTATCTCCAGTAGCCTCTTCCTCAAAGTCGCGCCGTACCTCGCGCCAAACCGCTTAACAGTGTTCCCGACCTTCTTACCCAACCCCTACAACCTCCTTGAATTGTGCCCTAATCCTGCTTATCTGCTCTTCTGCGATATCTATTATACTTTCCATCAAAGAGAACGGTATGTGCCCCGGAGAGTTCTTCTGTATCGCAACGACGTTAGACGCGCTATCTAGGCATACAACTATCGATGTATCCAAGGAGTTCTCCTCGACCAGACAGGGGTCTACTAGAAGCTTATCCTTGATTATGCCTAACGTTGCCGAAAGGGGCACGTCCTTAATGGGTACCTTTATGCTCTCACCTTCAATCCTTTCGCCCGTGGCCGAATACTTCGGCATCGTACAAGTCGCTAGAGCGGCCATCGCTGACATAACAGATGGGTCAAAATAGTTACCGTCGTAATCCAACACGTAGATGTCTATGTATAGGACATAAACCAGCTTCCCTGGAACGATGCAGAGCTTTTCGAGGTCTATCGCCTTCCCTTCGCGTATGCATCTATCCACCACTCTCGCCAGCTCTATGCCCCTCTCATCAGGTGGGCCTGGCTCGAAGCTTTTTGATGCGAGCGGTAGTAGCTCGGCATTAACGGAGAATACGCCCTCGTTGGGTCTATCGCTGTAAGGTGCACCCAGCTCCACCTTTATCCCCGTGAGTATCCTCGTGCTTCCTACAGAAACCAAAGCCGAGCCGTTTGCCTTCTCCACAACGTTCGTCTGCATCGTTATCTTCCTAAACTCGTACGGTGACCTTTCGTCTATCCTCTTCCCTTGTTGTAGTAGCTTGTATATCTTTTCGCTCATTATCTTTACGGTAAAAGACTTCTCCTTGAGTGGAGGGAATGACATAGTCTAAACCTCCGTCGTGCTGACCCCGTACTTTCTTCTAAGAGCCTCACGTTGTGCTTGGTAAATCTTCTGGATACCCATACGGGCTAGCTCAAGCCCACGCTTGAACTCATCCTTCGTCATCTTTCCGTTTAATTGTAGCAATACGATTGTGTTCGATTCAGGTGCGATGCCAATTGGCATGTCAGCCTCTCCATACTTGTCCTCTATATCCGAAGGGTCCAAGATAATTGTCCCGTCCACCTTGCCGACAGCCACCGCGGCTATCAGTTCCCTCATCGGTATGCCCGCATCCGCCAGGGCGAGCGAAGCCGCCGTAAGCCCGGCAGTCCTTGTGCCACCATCGGCCTGTACTACTTCCACGAACACGTCTATCGCTGACCTTGGAAATTCCTCAAGAAACACGACGGATTCGAGCGCCTCCCTTATAACCTTGGAGAGCTCTATCTCCCTCCTTGTCATACCGAGAGTTTTTCGTTCATCCGTGCTAAAGGACGTCATATGGTACCTGCAGTTGAGTATTGCCCTGTCAGGTATTGCGAGGTGCTTCGGATGCGCTTCTTTCGGTCCATACACTGCCGCATACACTTTCGTCTTGCCTAACTCTACGTATGCAGAACCATCACTCTTCTCGAGGACACTAACCTCCATCTTCAGAGGTCTTAAATCCGTCGGACCCCTTCCATCCAACCTTATACCATTCTCATCAATAAGTTTAGGCTTCATCACTTGCGTCATGCGAAACCTCGCCACCGACCAATTTGCTTACGTATGCCATAACTTTATCGGTAAGTCCTTGTGAATGGGCCTCCCTTTCTATGAGTCTTATCGCGGATATTGCGGCGAATTCTTTTGCGGGCGAGGGCCCATTCACGATCACGAAACCATTCGTACCGACCATTATGTTACATCCGGTAATCTTCTTAAGCATATTTATCATGGAACCCCTCTTTCCTATCAGTCTCGGTATTTTCGTCGGAGTCATCTTCAACAGCACCCCCTCGTTTATCTTCTTAAATTGCTCGTTCAGCTCCAATAAAACCCCTTTAAGTCCGCTACTGGCCACCCTCGCGTAAACCACGTCTCCGACTTTTAGGTCAAGCGACGCGAGCTCCTTTACGTTCTTAACTTTAAGCAAAGCCGTTACGTAACCTCCAAGGTCGACCTCCACGCCTATCGGTTTTATGTCTGATACCACGCCGATGACCATGTCACCGGGCATCGGCTTGTACGGTCCCCTAAACATTATGACCTCAACCTTCCCATTTCTTATCGTTGCTGCACCAACTGTGGCCGCGTAAACTTTCCCGTCCATGACGTATGTCCCTTCTCCTGCCCTCCTGCTATCATCCGACAGAAGCTGTCCCGGAAGCACAACTTCCCTATCGTTGAAATAAATGGGCATACGCATCACCTACTCTATGGGTTTTACTTCTGCCCTTCCAGAACAGAGCTTGTTGAGCTTTTCTATCAGGTCGGCCTGAAGGCCAACCAGTATTTCAACCTCACCAACCCAGCTACCATCGCCCCTATACTCTTCCTTTAAGATCTTTCCGACATTCTTCAAAAGGCCGTATGCTTTGCCGACATATTCGCCGGGCACCCTAACGTACATCCTCGTCATACCTACCTTCATCGGTAGTATGGGGCTTAGCTTCTCTATAACTTTCATAGCTTGCTCTTTCGCATCGATGAAAGGGTCTATCGATACACCTGCTTGCTCCATAGCCAACTCAATCCTTTGCGGCGGATGGGGTAGCCTTGTCCTCGGGTCGACCGCATTCTTGGATATGAATTCTATTATTTGCCTCTTCTTTTCCTCTATCAATCTATGCCTCTGCTCGGACGTTATCTGTAGGGTCCCCTCAGTAAGTATCTTGGTAGCTATAGCCAATTTGTCCTTCGTCTTAAAAGCCTTCATCAATTGTTCTTCCGATGCTCTTATGCCCTTCTTTGCATCGGTGTATATCTCTTCATATATGAGGACCTTCGAAATGGGTATCTTTTCGCCCATCTTATATCTGAGCGCGTTGTCCGGGTCTACGAGTATCTCGAATGTTTCACCACGCACTAACCTTGCGATGGTATAAGACTCTTTTTGTTTCGTCATTCTAAAAACCCAACTACTTCAAGCCGTGGGGTTTGTACTTTTCCATCATCTCTTTGATGTACTTCTCAAGCTCTGGTAGCGGCATAGGCGTGTACTTCCTCGTGGATGTAGGTATCGTGACGAGCCTAATAGTCCATCCTTCGTCTATCTTCTCTGCTTGGATTATCAAGGAAGCGACGGCTAACCTTATCGCTTCTTCCAGAGTTATGTCGTTTCTGTAGTTCGCCTCCAAGAATTCCTTTACTTTGTCAGCTCCTCTTCCTATAGACCATGAGAAGTATTCCAAAACTAGGCCGCTCGGCTCTGTGTAAAATACATGTGGCCCTGTCTTATCAACACCGCCGATTAACAGGGCGGCACCGAATGGTCTCACACCTGCATGTTGTGTATACATCTGCATTATATCTCCGATTCTCTTTCCGATAGCCTCTACCGTTGCCGCATCGTCGTATGAAAGTCTTATTATCTGGGCGTATATTCTTGCATTATCCACTAAGACCCTTGCATCGGAGTTTAGACCTGCAGCCGCCGCTCCTATGTGTTCGTCAATCTGGAAAAGCTTCCATGAATATTCTGGATTCTGGAGCTTTGTGTGCATTCTCTCCTCGACTGCTAAGACAACGCCTTCTTTTGATGATATGGCAACGACTGTAGAGCCAGACCTTACGGTCTCGAGGGCATACTCTACCTGATACAGCCTTCCCTGCGGCGAGAAGACAGTAATCGCTCTGTCGTAAGCCCCTGCTATACCTAACGCGGTCATCTTATATCTATCCCCCTAATCTTAAAAATTAGAGATATTTTAGCATTAATTAAACATAACCTCGTATAAAAGTTCCTGTTTACAGGCCGGCATGCTGCTTTAATGTCAAAAGGTGTTAGCCCTAATCCTCTCTATCTAATATTTTTACCTCGCACTTAGCCAGCTTTTTGAACGTTTCGGCGTCCTTCGCTGAGCCGACTATCGTGCCGTAGTGCATGGGTATAGCAAGCTTTGGCATTATGGTGTTTGCGGCAGAGGCCGCCTCCTCTGCCGTCATAACGTATGTTCCGCTGACCGGGACCAGAAGGACATCCACCTTCAGCTCCTTCATCTCTGGAATGAAGTCTGCATCGCCTACATGATATATGCTTACGCCCTTCATGTTCACTATGTAGCCGACACCACCCGCATCCTTTGGATGGAAAGGTCTCCCGGGCTCCCTGAATTTTGTAATGTTGTACGCAGGCACGGCCTTTATCTTCACACCGTCAACCTCGAGTTCGTCGCCAGGCTTCACGTACTTTATTTCCTTAGCCTTCACTCTTCCCAACTGGTTTGCGCATGGTCTCGCGGCCACTATTACGCACTTCTCAGAAGATATCTTATTGATATCGTCAACACTAAGATGGTCAAAATGCTCGTGCGTTATCAATATTATATCGGCCGCCTCCTTCCCTTTTATCTTGTAAGGGTCTATGTAAATCGTTTTATCGTTCTTCAACCTGAACGCATCATGACCAAGCCAGCTTATCTTAACTCCTCCAAACTCTATTGGCACGATATACCAACCCCAAACTTATTCTGAGGTTTACGCTTAAAAAAGTTACGCCATGCTATTGAGCCTTTTGAGGAGGGCGGGAATCGTTATGTTTTCTTTATAACTTCTACACTTTTCCATAAACTAATCCTTATCGTGCCTATCTTGCGCGACCGTTCTAAAAGAAATGTAAAGCTCTTTTAATTTCGCCTAAATTGTTGACTCTTTTTTCTCGTGCCGTCCTTTACGTAGGGCAAGAGCTAGACCTAAACCACCGGCTACGATTAGCGAAGAATATACTACAGAAAGGATGATTATTTCATACCACTGAAGTTGTTGCAAGAGCGCGAGTAAGGTCGGGAGACCTATGGCGCCGATGATTATCGCGAACACGTATGTTATGAGCAGTAGCCTCTTCGGCATGAGGCGCGTTTGAAGATAATGCCCTATAAACCTTTACCAAAAATCACTTTAAAGTTTCAGATTCAGCCTTCTTTTTTCTTGACCATAACCTTTCAGATACGCCTCTCTAAGCTTCTTCACCTCGTTGATATCAAGGGGCTTTGCATAACCTAGGGAGCTTGCAAGAATGAAAGTCCTTGCTTCATCTTCTACCAATAAAGCTGTCTGGAATGCATCTTCCAAAGAATCGCCGACCGCAACGACGCCGTGATTCCTCAACAAGACCGCCTTTCCCTTACCTAAAGTTCTAACAACTTCTTCTGCGAACTCTTGCGTACCGGACGTAACGTAGCGTGTAACTGGAACGTTGTGACCTACGACGGATGCAAATTCAGAGGTTAGCACCGGTATTTCTTGTCCAACGACGGCCAGTGCGATTGCGTAATGTGAGTGCGTATGTATGACTGCATTTACATCTTCTCTGGCTTTGTAAATCAAGCTGTGCATTGGCACCTCCGAGGAAGGTTTCCACTTTCCCCTCAGAACGTTGCCTTCTAGGTCCATCAGGACGATGTCGCTCGGCTTCAGCGCCGCCTTCTCGAAACCACTCGGCGTTATGAGCATTCTATCTTTACCAATCCTTGCGCTTATGTTACCCCAGGTCCCGGATAGAAGCCTATAATCGAAAGCCTTTTTTCCTATAGCTACTAGCTTCCTCCTAAGTTCTTGCTCTGACATTCTCGTGGACTTTTCTCATTCCAAGCGAGCGTAATAAATATTCTCCCACGCCGACCTTCTAAAAATAAAAATTGGGGAGGTAAGCGTTTAGCCCGCCCTTTCAATTTCCTCTGAAATGTGTCTCGAGAGCCATTCGTTCATGAATTGGCTGAAGCTCGGAGGTCTTCTACGCTCTTCGAGCATCTTTTGGACAAGCTTTCGGTGCAACCCCTCGAGGTATTCGGCAACCTGCAGGTCCACAGTTATTGTCATCTTAACTTTAGCCGGAGGCATACCCATCAGATGCTTATCCTTGCTACAGCTTTTGAACGTAGTATGTCCATGCCTATTCGTTCGCTTGCCATGATACCGTAGACTTCGTCCTTCATCGTCTCATAGCTGCTTATCGTTAAGTCCCGTCTGACGAGCAGCACGCCAGCCGCCTTTCTATCGATAACAAACGCTTTATTATCCGGGACCGAGCCGCTATTGTCAACTATTAGCTCCAGGCCTAGGAAGTTGCCCAGCACGCCCCTCTGCTTATCGACAGTCTCGCCGAAGTAAAAGCTGTGTATGAACCTATCATCCTTCCAAAGGTCTGCCTCTCTAGACACGCTGACTAGCAGACAGTCTGGATGGAACATCTCCTTCAGAACGGCCTTCCTTGCGTTTACAACATCCTCATAGCTGAGCCTTCCAGGGTTGATGGCAATAACCTCAGAACCTCCGGCGAGCTCGTCCTCGGGTATCCGCATGAACATCCCTATGACCTCCTCCGTCTCAAGCAGGCCGACGGCCCTGCCCAGCTCCGCAGCCTGCCTTTCTAAAACACTCCATGGCGCATCCTCAAGGAACTTCCTCGTCCATTCGGCCGCCGCCCTTATCTCTAAGTCGGCTTTTACATCCTGCACCTCGTATTTCTCGCCTGTAATCCATACTTGAGCCAGCTCTGCGCTCCTGTACGCCTTCGCCTTCTTCGCCTTGGGGAACCTCACAATAGGGTCTGAGGTCCTTATGACTTGAACCAGTTGCCTTGCTATCAAGTTGGGCTGGGCCGCCTCGACCACCACGTCGTGCATTCTGGCTATCGCACCAAGCATGCTGCTCGTTATAGATTCGTAACCGGATGGAAATAGTTCAGAGACACGGACGAATACAGGATTTGCAGAGAACTTCGGCAGCATTTCGTTGACCTCATCCCTAATCTTTGGGTCGCTGTATAGAATCTCAAACTTTTTGGGCATTATATCCTGCCAGTTCATATCACTTCACCACGAGGATTCTACCAGTATCGCCGGGAGCCGCGAAGTTGTCGAGAGCGATACCGAGCTTCCTAGCATAGTATATTGTGTACGTGCTAGCTCCACCTTCATTCACATCTTGGTCGGTCAGCGGAAGTATGCGCCTCGAAGCATCCGCACCATACACGGCCTGCCCCATGCTTATCGCCGCGCCCGCCACCACCTTCACGACGCCCAACACGCATACTGGCACGTACTCACCTTCTGAGACATTCTCCAAGGCTATTCCTATGCAGTTCGTCGGTGCAGTTGCTGGTGCTACGGTATCTCGGTCTATCAGGTAGACGGGGTCTCCCTTTGATATCGCCGCACCGGCTTTGAAGCTTAACACGACACTCTCCTCCCTTGGGGAAATCAAGTCCCCAACATTCGAATCTGGCCACGCATCCATTTCCGCTCAAAAAATTTTGTACAAATACTTTCCTAAAAACTATGACACAGATTTCATAAATTACAGAACGTCATATATCCGTTGAACCTTCGTAGTTAAAGCTAACCCAGACATTCAGCAACCTCTCCCCCTTCTCGGTAAGTTGATAAACTTTCGAACCAGCCCTCGCCTGCTTGTACGTCATTATCCCTTCGTTTACCGCATACTCTAAGATACGCTTAAGCCTTTGATAGTTGATTCCTAATACGCGCCCAATCCTATAGGGCGTCACACCACCAGCATTCGCTAATTCTAATATCTTTACGAATTGTTCCAACTCCCTCATTCCAAATAATTTTCACAAAAACTTGGTCATAAATTTTTTACATTGATTTTCGCTTCAGTTTCACTACACTTTATGCTATGCTGTTTTTATTTACGTTGGTTTTAACATTAATTTGAAATGTTCCTGAGAAGGTTGGTAGAAAAAGTGTCCATCAGACCGATAGCCGAATCCGTGCAACACCCAATTACCTACATGGCATCTGGGGCTATCGAATATCCGATCGTTCCGTTTCAGCAGTACGTGGATCATTATCTGAGCGACCCGCTCATCATGAGCGCAGCCGATTATATAGAGCAGGCTGTTGCAGGTATGGGCGGTTACACGACAGCCGACGTTGATGTTGCGAAGAACAGCATCGATGAGTTCAATGCGAAAATAAACCTCGACGAGCTTCATTTAAAAATAGCGAAGTGGACGACGTTATGTGGCAACTTCTTCCTAGAGAGGGTTTATGACACTTACGATGTTGAGACACTCAAAGATCCTTGGACGTCAGCGAAAGTGGAAATCATAGTTCCAGCAAAGGATGCGGCTTTGGTGGACATAAAGCCCTTACAGCTCAGTTCTATAGTATCGGCCGTGCGAGCACCAGACGGGACGATTTTATGGTATAACCGCCTGTATAGGGGTCAACAGACCAAGCTATCATCCAAGCTCGTCATCCACTATAGATGGAACGTCGTTGATGAACGTGCCTTTGGCACGGGTTGGCTCACTTCGATGTTAACGGAAGGTGTAGGGTTTACGGTAAGGGGCAAACTCAGAAAGCGTGAGCCGTTCGTCAGGTTAAAGGAGAAGTTAGACGACGCATCGATGAGACTCGCCATAAAGGCGATACCAAGACACGTTTACGTATTTCCCGCAATGCCCCTCGACGTTCTGAAAGAGGCACAATCACAATTAGAAAAGCTTGAGCCGGAGCAAGACTTCCTGACAAACAGTAAAGAGTTCGATGTAAGGGAGGTAGGTGTTTCTTCTAGGGCGGTCTTAGAGTTCTTCTGGAAGCACATATTCGACCAATTCGTGATGGGGACGCAGACGCACCATGTGAGGCTCTTCACAACTCCTGGGTTCACGGAGGCGTCCGCAAGGGTAGCGGATGCGGCGATGGAGAGGAAGCTCATGGCAATCAGAAGGTTCATTAAGCGGGTGACGGAGCGCGAAATATTTGACGAATTTCTTAGAACGCACGGTATGGACCCTAGGCAGGCAAACGTAAGATGGAACTGGGGCCTGAAAGAAGAACCAAGGATAGAGATAGGTCATCTTATAAAGTTCGCCGAACTGCTGGCACATGGAGTGCAGGTTGTAAGACTTGACGAGCTACGGGAGATGCTGAAGAGGTTCGGTTTCATGCTAACCGAGGGGACAGAGGTGAAAGAATAATCATGCCGTGGGAAGAAACTGAGGAGTACATAAGAAGCGGTCATAGAGATCCCAACGATTTCGAGGAAGGAACGTTCAGAACTATAGACATAGATCCAGAGAGAGGGATAAAGGCCATAGTCGCCAAGCCTAAGGGAAAGCAAGGAATGGAGGTTCAGAGTTATCTCTTCTCAAAGGCCAAGGGTTGGACGCTCGAGAAAGCCAAAGAGTGGTTTGAGAAGCATGCTTCTGGTACCGAGTCTTTCAAATGGGCCTCGGACACATTCAAGCTCTATAAGAATTTAGCCGAGTTGAAGGGCGCTAAGATCTGGAAGGTCAAAGCGTTGCACGTCGGAAGGACCATGAATAACACGGTCTTTACTGAAGAAGAATTAAGGCTGGCGGCTAGGAGTCTCGCCATGAGACCAGTGAGCATAAATCATTCGAAAGTGCTACCGTTTCCGGAAAATTTGGTAATCGCTGCTGATTACGAGAACGACACGGTCGAAGCACTCGTCTGGATATCGGACCCGAACGTGAATCGAATGATAGAGTCCGGTGAGATAAATGGTGCAAGCGTGGAGTGGGTGGCGATGGATGTATTACAAATCAACGGGATAAAACCAAGCGGACTTGTATTTACAGGCTTGGCACTACTCACGAAGGACGTCAAACCAAGCGACCCGCTAGCAAGGATAATTAAAGAGAGTGATAGGACGACTAAAGTTAGTTACGAATCTTTGATAAAGAGCCCTGCCGCTAGGACCCTCCTATCGAAATACGGGTACCTAAAATCGGTGGCGTTTCACGGAAAAAATTCAACAAAGGGTTGATAGCCCGGGCCGGATTCGAACCGGCGTCCGCGGGGTTCTCCTCCATCGCAGGATCCAGAGCCCGCGATCCCTAGCCCAGCATCTGACCGAGCGCTTGGCCGCTAGACGACCGGGCTATCAATTAAAGGATTTTCTATCGTCCTATTTCAGCTTTCCGCTAAACCGCCTTCTTGAATATCGGTAATATGCCCAAATAGATGACATCGTCCCGTTTATTACCCTCTAAAAGTATCGCTATCTTCTTCTCAACTATTCCGCCGGCTTTCGTGACTATTTCCTCCATGGCGTTTAAAGTCTCGCCCGTGCTAACTATGTCGTCTATTATTCCTACCCTCTTCCCGGCGATCTTCTCCTTATGCCTTCCGTCTATGCAAAGCGTCAGCTCTTTGTTGGAGGTTATGGGCTTGTAGAACGCGTATATCGGATCGCGCATGAATGGCTTAATCTCTTTCCTGCAGACCACGTAATACTTATGATTTAACATGTTCGCAAGCTCGTGGACGAGCGGTATGCCCTTGCTCTCGGTCGTCATAAGAACGTCGCATGTAAGTAAATGTTTGTAGAGCTCTTTTGCGCAGTGGTTTATAAATTCCTTATCCCCTAGGCTGTCAAAGTATGCAATCCAAGTATCTGGAGATACTTGAACGAGAGGCAGTTTTCTCTTAAACCCTTTTATCTCCAGCTCATAGTATTCTTGCCCTTCGTATTTTAGCACATACGCCAACCCGCCCACCAACTGTTTTGGGTAATAACGTGAATGTATAAGTTTTTCAAGGAAGCCCCTGCCGCACACGATTTCTAGGAATGTGCATGAAAAAGGTAAGCAGATTCTCCTATTGAGTACGTCGACGTGATGTAAGAATTATTCGAGCATCTGCGCAAACCCAACAGTTATAGCTTTGGGCCAAAGCCGTGCGGCCCTTGATGAAAAACTACGTCACGGTTTTAAGCACAGAGATACGTGATTCTTGGAAGTATGCGGGTGATGGTTGGGGCTCGAGCCTTCATAGGATATGTTCCAGAACCGGCTCATTCCCTCCCGCCCTTGCCCACTACTTCGTAAAGAGGTACTCTAGACGTGGTGACACGGTCCTTGACCCCTTCTCTGGAAAGGGAACATTACCCCTCGAGGCTTGTCTGAACGGAAGAATCGGAATAGGCAACGATTTGGCACCGGAAGCATACGTCATAACGAGAGCAAAGGTGAACCCGGTTACTTTGGATTGCGTAAAGGAATGGGTATGCAAGATAAGGGCAAATTGGAATCCGGAAAGCTATGACGTTGACGAAATAAGCGACGATGTTCGTGTGTTCTTTAGCAAACATACGCTCAAGCAGATATTGGCGATAAGGGACATATTGATGGACGACGATTCAGACCTTGCAAATTTCATAAAAGCGCTCATGTGCGGAATACTTCATGGTCCTACCAAAATGCACTTGAGCGTACCGTGCTCTCACGCCTTCTCGATGTCTCCAAAGTACATACGGCGTTTTATCAAGAAGAATGGTCTAAGAAAACCCAAGAGGGATGTGTTGAAGTGCCTGCTTATGAAGGCTGAAAGGGTTCTAGAAGACGGTCTGCCGGAGATTAGAGGTATGGCGACGATGGAAGATGCTAGGAATCTGCCGCTGGAGGACGAAAGTGTCAACTTGATAGTTACATCTCCGCCCTACTTCAACATGCAGACGTATGCTTGGGACAACTGGCTGAGGTTGTGGTTTTTAGGATATGACTACCTAGAGGTAAAGGGTAAGTTATTTCAATCTGAATCGAAGCAGAAATTTAAAACTTTCATGCAGGAATCCCTGAAAGAGATGTTTAGGGTATTAAAGGACGACTCGGCTTGTTTCGTGGTTGTTGGTGACGTGAAGTTGAACGGCTACTACATCAACATGGCGGAGATGATAGCACCGATAGCCGAAAGTGTAGGCTTTACCGTTGCTAGATTGATTTCGGATTCCATACCGAAGTCGAACAAGCACCTTATGTACATAAAAGAGGAGGAAGGTGTGAGTCGGGAGAGGATATTAGAACTCCACAAAGGCAATCCCGTACCCAACAACGAGCCTGTTGCTTGGGCTAAGGTATCAATGGAGGTTTTTGCATGATTCTGGAAACGCATGGGGATGTTTGCAGACTGGGTTACATGAGGCTTATAGCGTGTCTCGCGGAGGAGGACACGCCAAAGAGCTTTGACTTCCTAGCATCCATTCTTTACGACTTTATACGCAACATTGGGCCACCGCAGCTCCCGATAAAACCCGTAGGTATAATCACTAGACCGGTAAACGCAAGAAATTACGTCTCCGTTGCAGCAGAGATGAACATACTCGATAGAAAGACGCAGACTTTGGGGGACGTCGGTAGGATTTACGTAAGACTCAACTCCGCAACGAAGTTCCTTCACGAAAGCAAACAGATTATGCACGAAGAGTTATTGACGCTGAATCCCGTTGAGAAAATGCTGCTACTCACCACTTTAATCTTTGCGGACTTTCCATTTCTGCTGAATACTATAATCTGGGCATTAGAACGTGAGGAGTTCACTAGGATGGAAGCGATGAATTACATGATGGAAGAACTTTATCCTTCTGCTTTGAAGAGCATTATAACAAAGGTCGATGCGAGGAAGAGGAGCATAGTGGAGAAGGAGATAGCGGAAGCAGAAAAATTCAAGATGAAGAGACTTAGTTTGGAGAATAAGAGTGAATGGATAAAGAGTAGCCAGTATGCCAAATACAGACATGTAGCCCCACCCAGATTGGAGTGGCTCGTAGATTTGGGCATTCTCAAAAGATCTGGTAGGGGCAAGTATTCTGCGGATGAGCGCTTTGTTAAATGTAAAGAGTTATTCGAAGGTTACCTTAAGGTTTCCTTGAAAAGAATTGAGGAAGAGATTATAAAAGACTTCGCGCCGCTCATGGTTCCGGGTCTGACGAAAGCTACTAGACTCGATGTGGCGAGCATGATAATCGAAGCATATAGCAGGTTTACGAATAAAAGGAGTGCAGTAAATCTTAACATGCTGGAAAGGCTTTGCGTCTTCCTTTTACTAGAAAGGAAACTATTTTCAACACCAAGCATGGTTCACGACGTGTTCAACAACTTAGCGATCAGGTTTCCGGACAAAATGTTCGTACAAAGGGGGAGGACAGGTAGCGTAGAGGTAACAATGATGGACATATCGCCGTCCGAAATTTAACAATAAGTTTTTGATAATCGTTCTACAAATCACGAAAAAGACTTATAACACTTAGCGGTCTATCTACGTCCTGATTCGAAGAGGTGCATAAGTTTGGATTTCGATTTTACTGAGGAGCAGGAGCTTTTTAGAAAATCCCTTAGGGAATACTGCCAAAAGAACCTGGCCCCGAGACTCTTTGAGATAGAGGAAGGCGGTAGGATACCGCTTGATGTAATTGAAGGTTTAGCGAGCATAGGGGTCCTTGCGATGACAGTATCGCCAGAAAAAGGTGGGGCTGGTGCGGATGCCGTGACCGCTGGCATAGCGGGCGAGGAGATAGGTAGGGCGGACATATCATGCGCTACGGCCGTCTTCTATCTTGTCCCCGCCGCATGGGGTTACATATTCGACAAGTATGGAGATCCCGAACTCTCAAAGAAGGTTCTTTCAAAAGTCGTAAAGGGTAGGGCATTCCTCGGAATAGCGACCACCGAACCAGCAGCCGGTTCAGACCTTGCAAACATAAACATGACTGCCGTAAAGAAGGGCAGCTCATACATCCTCAACGGTGAGAAACTGTACACATCTGGTGTAAGGGAGGTGATGGAACTTCTACCTGAAGGTGGCGGTTTCCTCACCTTGGCAAAGACCGACCCATCAAAGGGAACAAGGGGCATGTCGCTTTTCTACGTGCCGATAAAGGAAGTTTCTGGGGAAGTTAGCGTCACGTACCTCAAAGAATTTGGAAGAAAGGGCATATCGACGGGAGGCTTCTCGTTAAAGGATGTGGAGGTTCCTGAGGAGAATATGGTCGGACCAGAGAACAGAGGATTCTACATCTGCATGGAGGGCTTCGATTTTGCTAGGTCGATAATATCGGTTGTCTGTTGTGGTGCGGCAATGTCGGCCCTCGAGATGGCGATGGATTACATAAAGCAAAGGAACGTCTTCGGTAACCCGTTGGCCAAATATGAGGGTGTACAGTTTAAGTTGGCGGAAAACTACGCGAAGCTGGATGCCGTGAGACTTTTGGGATATAAAGCGCTATGGATGTTTGACAAGGAGCAGAGAGAAGGCAGGTTCACGAGGTTTGAGGTGACGAAGGTAGCGGCAGAGGCTAAGATGTTGGCGCCATGGGTTGCATTTGATGCGATAAACGACGCCATGCAATGGTACGGAGCATACGGCTACATGGCCGAGTGTCCGCTCCAGATAGCATTAAGGGGTGTAAGGTCATACATGTGGGCCGAGGGTGCCACAGAGATAATGAAGATAATAGTGGCAAGGGAATTGCTTGGCAAAGAGTACATAGCTTACAGGTAACGTTTAAGGATGTAGGTTTGGACGAGGAAACTTTCGTAAGAATAATGAACTTGTTAGCTGAGCGCTATGGTGTGCAAACTCCTACGCATTTAGAGAATCCGGACCCGTTCAAGATACTCGTGGGCACCATACTTTCGCATAGAACCCGCGATGAGATGACAGATTTAGCGTTCGACAGACTCTTTTCAAAGTATAAGAGTGTTGAGGAAATTGCAAAGGCACCGCTAAACGACATAATACGTTTGATAAAGCCCGTAGGGTTTTACAGACAGAAGGCTAAGAGGATAAAGGAAGTGGCAAAGTTGATACTCGAGCGTTATAACGGTCAAGTGCCAAGAAGTAGAGAAGCCCTTATCGAGCTTCCGGGCGTAGGCTACAAGACAGCCGACATTGTGCTATCGGTCGCTTACGGCGAGCCGGTCGTGGCAGTAGATACGCATGTCGATACGGTCTCCAAAAGACTTGGGATAGCCAAGTGGAACGCGAAGTACGAGGATACGAGAAAAAGTATAGAGGATATCACACCGTTACACATGAGAAGAATCGTAAATAGCATACTGGTTAGGTTTGGAAGGGAAATCTGCAGAAAACCGAGACCGAGATGCGAAATTTGCCCCATAACAGCTTACTGTGAATGGTATAAAAGTAAACGTCAAGAGGAGGGTTTAAACGGTTAAAACGAAAAATTAAGCTTGTGTTGAACCTTCAACAACACTTGCTTGCTTTCTAACGTAAAAATCTTGACTCAATTTTCTGCCTGTGCGCCTCTCCCACTCAGGGATGGGTATGCCGTACTTCGCTTGTATGGCATCCCTGTAAATCTCCGGTAACACATTGAACGCGCAGAACGGAATGATACGACCATCTGGCACGAGGTAGTGGATGCTGCACCTTTTAACCCTCTCTATGTCGTAGTTGTACTTGTCTTGGAAATGCATCATACCAAGGAAAAGGCTTCTTTTATGCCATTCACCGAGGGTGCTGTAGTCGTGCTTTACAAATATTTGGAAGAGTATTCTGGATAGATTCAACCCACTCGGCATTTTACTCTCGTTTACGAAGCTCTTTATCTTCATGAGCAGCTTGAGTCCAACTATATACTTGCTCTTTCCCTGCCTTATCTCCTCTGCCTTCTCGGAGATGTAACTAAGTAGCCCCTCAATGTCAACGAATTCTGTTATCGGCACAAGTCTGTCACCGTCTTTAAAAACATAGGTTCCTGCACCACAGACGAAGTGCGGCGTTAACTCGTACTGTGGCTTGAGCGTTAGGGCCTCTACGAAGTGCGTTACTGGTGTACAAGTTGGGACTGTGAACCAAGCATCCACTGGTATCTGCCCATCCGTTTGCTCCTCTATAAGGTGAATGCAATCTGGTATCGTTATCCTATACTTATCCCTGTCCTTTTTTGGCATCAGGCCCGTCAAGGATACTGGCTGAAAGTTCACAGACCTAACGATGTCAATGTTCTTAAAACCGAATCTGATAATATCTCCCAGCTCGTGATCGTTAACGGATTTTATTATAGTTGGTACAAGGACGACACCGACGTTAAGTTTCCTTGCGTTATCCAAAATCGCTGGTATTTCCCAATGGTTCTTTATGTTTGTCTCCGGCGTTACGCCATCAAAGCTTAAGTAAAGTGTGCTCAAGCCAGCCTCCTTAACCTTTCTAAAGAATTCAAAGTCGTTAGCAAGTCTTATACCGTTCGTGTTAAGTTGGACGTGGTCAACACCGTACTTTTTTATTATGCGGACTATCTCCGGAAGGTCATCTCTCAAGCACGGCTCTCCACCAGTCAACTGGACGGAGTTTCCTGGAACCGGCCTTTCCGCTCTAAGGATTTTTATCATCTCTTCTATTTGTTCCAACGTAGGCTCGTAAACGTATCCTGCTTTTTCACTATAGAAGAAGCAGTACCAGCATCTGAGATCGCACCTGTTTGTCACAACGATGTTCGCAAGGGCAGTGTGGCTCAAATGCATGCTGCACAAACCGCAGTCCATCGGACATGTCGGCTCTTTAACTTGAACGTTCGGGTTTTCTATCCCCTTGCCATCGTGTGCCCATTTGCTAAACTTTCTGTACATGTCCGCGTCGCCGAAATAAAGTTCCTCAACATAACCATGCTCTGGACAGGATTTCCTCATCAGAACCTTTCCATCAACTTCGACAAGCTCTGCTGGTATTATCGCGTTACATGTAGGACAAATGCTCTGGGTAGTAGCAATGAGCTTGGCATCTTCTTTTAAGGATTTAACGGTCTGAGTCAAGAGATGACACCGGGTTTGGTACACAAAACCCTTTTGTGATTTTTAAAGATTTCTAACCGAATACATGGATGAGTGGTGTTAATGCTCCTGCTAATAATTGGGCAGAGACCCCCTTACGGGCTACACCTCATCTTTAAATTTTAGAGCAAATCATCATAGCTGAGGGAGCGTCTAACTTTGCCGGACGAAATAGAGATAATAGTGCCCGATGAGGGTGAAGTTTTTGACATAGAGCTCGAAGAAGACTTGCTCGAGGCGAATAGGAGGATAGCTGAGGAAAACAAACAACTTTTGGAAAAGCACCGCATAAGGGCCATTGACGTAATGGGCTCGGTGGGCTCTGGAAAGACAACATTAATCGAGAAGCTAATAGGGCTGTTGAAGGACAAGTACAGGATTGCAGTATTTGGCGGCGATGTTACGACAACGATAGATGCCGAAAGATTAAGGAGCTCTGGTGCTAAGACGTTGCAAATAAACACCGGCAAAGAATGTCACCTCGATGCCAACCTCGTGAGAAAGGCCCTAAGCAAAATAGACTTGAATAGTATCGATTTGCTTTTCATCGAGAATGTTGGAAACCTAATATGTCCAGCCGAGTTTCCGCTAGGAACTGACACTAGAGTTGTTGTCATAAGCGTGACCGAAGGTCCTTACACCCCTCTGAAGCATCCTTACATATTCATGGAAGCAGATGTGGCCGTTATCAACAAGATAGACCTAGCAGGAGCCATGGGTGTGGATGTTAATGAGTTAGAAGCTAAGATAAAAAAAGTTTCTCCGGATGTCGTGGTAGTCAGGACGAGCTGTAAGACCGGCGAGGGTGTAGAGAAAGTAGCCAAGGTACTGGGTCTGTTGTAGAGATGCACGAGTTCTCTATAGTATCGCAACTCGTAGAAAGGGTGGTAGAAGAAGCCAGAAAAAGGGATGCGAAAAGGGTTATAGAAGTCGAGCTAGAGGTTGGTCAGCTCTCATTTCTTAATCCAGAACAGATGCGCTTTGCGTATGAGGTGCTTTCTAAGGGCACGATCCTAGAAAATTCTCGACTCATCATCAATACGATAGAGGCTCATATTAGGTGCGAGGTCTGTGGGTTTGACGGTAAACCGGACTACGCCGATGATGCCTCTTATCACATCTCAGCCCCTCTATTTTTATGCCCTATCTGTGGAAACCCCGTAGAGGTTTTGGAGGGAAAGGGCTGCATCATAAAAAGGGTGAGACTCGAACTTTAAATATCGTGAGAAGTTTATTAGTTAGAGCTCCCCAATCTTCTAAAAGATGTGCTTAGCCATACCCGCGAAGGTTGTCGAAAAAGTCGGTAACATAGCCAAAGTAGATTTTGGCGATAATACGCTCAGGGATGTAGACACTTCATTCGTGGACGTTTCTGTAGGACAGTACGTACTTGTTCATGCTGGCTACGCCATACAGGTACTTAACGAAGATGAGGCTCTCAAGACGATAGAACTGTTGTCAGAGATGCTTAGTGAAGGATAAATGGCTATTGGTGAATTTGCTTGAGCTTTTTGAAAGAATTCAGGAATAGAGAGTTAGCAGAGGCACTTGTGCGCAAAATCAAGGATATTCCCATAAAGAAACCGATTAAGATATGTCATGTATGCGGCACACATGAATGGACAATTGTTCATTATGGCTTGCGCTCGCTCCTCCCAGATAACATAGAGCTTATCGCTGGACCTGGCTGTCCTGTATGCATAACTCCTGCGTTGGATATTGACCAAGCGGCCGAGCTTGCACTTGAAGGCAAGACTGTTGCTGTCTTCGGGGACGTGTCAAGGTCTATCGGTACCAAATATTCCCTAGAGGGTGTGAGGTCAGAAGGTGGTGACGTGAAAATCGTTTATAGCATACTCGACGCACTCAAGTTGGCGGAATCTGATAGAAGCAGGGAAGTCGTTTTCTTCGCAGTAGGATTTGAGACCACGGCCCCAATCACTGCGCTACACATACTTCGGACACCACCGAAAAACTTCTCCATACTCAGCTCGCATAGGTACGTGCCGCCCGCAGTCATCGCTCTTTATTCACGAGGTAAACTGGAAATGGATGGCGTAATAGCACCAGGTCATGCCACAACGATAAGCGGCTTGAAAGCTTACGAGCCCCTAGCCAAGGAGTACGGAATACCGGTCGTCGCCTCAGGTTTCGAGCCTGTGGATGTTTTGATGTCCGTCTTCATGTTAGTTAAACAGATATCGGAGGGCAAGGCGGAAGTGTTAAACCAGTATTCGAGGTCCGTTACGTGGGAAGGTAATGTCAAGGCGATGCAAACGATTGAGCGTGTGTTCGATTTAACAGATGCCCATTGGAGGGGCATAGGCACGATAGAACGCACAGGCTTCGTCTTAAAGGAAGAGTTTAAGGATTATGATGCGAGATACAAGTACGGACTTAAGAGTGTGGACTATGCCAACGAAATGCATCCGGGATGCAGATGCGCCGAGATTATGCTTGGAAGAATTAAGCCAACACAATGTCCGCTGTATATGAAGATATGCAAACCGAATAAGCCCATCGGGCCATGCATGGTATCTGTCGAAGGTGCATGTAGAATCTGGGCAACTCACATGGTGACCCATGACTGTTAATCTACAATCCTATATGGATGGGCCTCTAAGTTTATTAGAATTATTGCAAGAAGAAAACATATGGTTTAACAAATCCTCGGGACAGGGTCGCCGATTGGCGGAGGCAGAAGTCTTCTGCCACCTACTATCGTCTCGAGTACGACGTGTTCATACTTGTCGGTAGCCTCACCTATTATCTCTGCATCCCTGCCTTCTGGCGTCTCGCGTATGGCTTCCAGCACTGCCTCGGCCATATGGGGCACTACGGCGATTATCGCCTTTCCTTCGTTCCCTACCTCGAGCGGGTCTATGCCCAACATCTCGCAGGCAGCCCTAACCCCCTCTCTTATCGGTATTTTCTCCTCTTTTATGTAAATTCCGACCCCTGACTTTTGAGACCACTCGTTAAGGGCGTTCGATAGGCCACCCCTCGTCGGGTCCTTCATGGCAACGATTCCACCAACCTCCAAAGCCTTCTTTACCATTTTGTTAAGGGGTGCGACGTCAGACTTTATGACGGTATCGAACCCATAGCCTTCTCTCGAGGAAAGTATGGCTATACCATGGTCGCCGATAGTTCCAGAAACTATTATCTTATCGCCCGGTCTAATGTTAGAGTCAAGGAGCCACCTTGCCTCGAGATTCCTGTAGCGTCTAACGACGCTAAGGTTGTAATCTAACGCAGCATGTCTTCTGCCGATACCAGACGAGTTTATGATGAACTTATCCAAAGCTCCCCTTTCCACTACCTTCGTGTCACCGGTTGCTACGAATACGCCAGCCTCCATGCACGTTTCTCTTATGCTTAAAATTATCCTCTCAAAATCCGACAACGGAAAGCCTTCTTCCAAAACGAACCCCATCGCGAGCGCAACAGGCTCGGCCCCTAGCATAGATATGTCATTCACAGTTCCTGAAACCGCTAACCTTCCTATATCACCGCCTGGAAAGAACAATGGCTTAACCGTATAAGAATCCGACTTTATCACGATGCCGTCCACTACAGCTGCATCGTCCAGCGCCTCAAGGGGGACTTCGGCATTTCCCCAGCTAAGGTTCTTGAGTATGAAGTCTTTAATTAGAGATTGCATCACGACACCTCCTGCGCCGTGAGCAAGTGTTATTTTGTCCAAATGACATCAGCTCCCTACGTTTTGTGTTTCGACCGCTGCTATTTTATACTTATACATAACAAAACCAAATAATCTTGGTTCTAAACGCAAAAGTTGACAACCTCCGAAGAGCAATTTAGAATTCGAGCAAGAATAAACTTCGGCAAAATCATGTTATATGGTGCTCCGGCCGGGATTTGAACCCGGGTCCCGGGCTCGAGAGGCCCGTATACTTGACCGGACTATACTACCGGAGCTCCCAGCACGTTAATCCCCCTCGCCCCGTCCATCTTTATGGAGTAGGGAGACAAAAAATATTAGAATTTGGGGAAGATTTAAACCTAGCCACAAAAAAGATTAAAAAAGATTTTTTTGAGGCGAACGGTTTCGATGAAGCCGCTCTATATGGAAGAGCATCGCAAACCTTGGCTCCTTTTTCTTCCATGCTATTTCAAAATATACGAGGACAAGGTGGAGGCTTATTTTTGGCCATATAGGTGTTTAATTCCAGTTTCGAAGATAACAGAAATTAAGGTTGTAGAAAGGATACCTTGGTATGTTGGATGGGGATTAAGAATTAACCCATTCAAGAGAAAACTCTATTTCGCAATCCACCACGGAAAAAGTGTTGAGATACTGAAGAAAAACGGATATTGGAGGTCAGTAGTTTTATCGACCAAAGATCCTGAAAAATTTGTTTCAATAATTAGAAAATTATTGCCTCTATGAACTTTCCCCACTCCTTGCACTCGTTAACGCTTAATTGATGTGAACTACGAAAGCAGTGTTTTTATGGCCTGAATCCGAAAAAGTCAGTAGGAAGATTCATCCAACGGCATCTAGCAACAAGAACGGAACCCACATGGACTACCACAAAATTTATATCAGGCCCCAGAAGAATTAATCTGAGATTCTTGCCTCACAAATGTATTGGAACCTCATCGTGTTTTTGCATCCTGCAACTAAGTATGAAAGTGGCTAAGCTGGTCGCAGTAGTAAGCCTCATCGTGTTGTTATCTCTTGCACAAACTGGAGTCGTTGATGCGTTTGACAGTTACCACCCCACAGCAGAAAGCACACATGAGGAGATAACAGAGGAGGCGCTTAAAGATCAAGGTTTCTCGAGCGACGCAATCGAATACGTAGAAGACTTCAACACCTACCAAGATTGGTCAGAGTGGTGGGACGAGTCCAAGTACAGGCCTGAACATCATTTTGATAGGCTTCCTGGCAAGTCTCATGCGGACGCCTTCAAGGACGGAGTGAGGTATGTAAGGGCTGAGATGGACTTAGCGAAAAATTTCCTCAAGAAATGTGATACGATGGGAGCCATAGCCGCGATAGGGAGAGCGCTTCATACGGTGCAAGACTTTTTTGCCCATTCGAATTACGTGGATCTTTCGGATGCTGATAAGGCGGCAGCAAAGGATGCCCTCTTTGACCCTACAAAGGATCCTCCATCCAATCTTAAGCTGACTGGCTATGACCCAAATGCGGAGGACCCTTATAACCCGCCGGGAGATCCCTATCCACATGGAAGGGGCAAAGAAGCGAATGCGAAGGATAGCGCCGACCATCCGCAACATGGAGAGGCGAAAAAAGCTGCCGTTGAAGCCTCAAGAGAAATGGTTAAGAAGATAAAGACGGAGCTGGAGAAGGAGCTGGGCGCAGATAAGGCTAAAGAACTCTGGAAGAAATTCGCTAATTTTAAGGGAAAGAGGTTTATAATCCTTCTTCCACCTCCCTACGAGGAATACTCGCCCGCAGAAATCAAGAGAATCGAAGGTCTAGGTTGCATCCTTGGGTCCTGGGAACTTGCTGGTCTCGACCTGAAGGACTCTAAAAATTTGATAGAGCAGATTAATCTTATAGCTCGGGGATTTTCTCCCGAATATCCTTATGGCTTGAATGCTGAAGTAGCTGCCTTCCGCATAACGGCACTAACCGCCGATGTGAGGGATGCAGTGGCTAGAGGTGATATACAGGCGGCTCAGGACATCACCAGAACAGCCCTAGACTACTCTAAAAGGATAATAGATGAGGCGAGGTCTATGAATGTGGATGTGGATCAAGCGTTGGTGGCTTTGTGGGAAGCACAAAATCTCTATGAGACAGGTCATTTTGAAGGAGCGCTTCTAACAATCCCCGCCATAACAAACGACCTCCTTCCCAAAGCATATCCTGCGTTTCAAAAACCGCTAGAGTTCAGCATTTACCTAATAAAGGCAACTCATGTGGAGACAGAGAAACCGCTGAAGAATATGGCTGTAGCTCTACAGTGGCCATATTACGAAGCTAACGTAAAAGTTGGTGAGGAGGGCTATGCCGTCTTAATAGGACCGCCAGGCAAGTTTGAATACATCGTTCCACTCGAGCTTAACCTTCTCGGTTTGCCATTACTCGAGTATTTTCCACAACTAAAGAATTATTTTGTATGGACACGGGGTCTCGGCACGGCGCCAGAAGGCAGCCTCACAATGCTTGACATATCAATCTCCACACTCTTCATACCAGCAGAAATGGCAATACTAATAGCTAACAATGCAATAAACATATTATTGTTCCTCCTCATACTGCTGCCGATAGCGTGGAAACTCGCAAAGAGACTCAGGTCTCGCGGAATTTGGAGCTTGAAGTCGAAGAAGATCGCTCCTTCATACGAGATGGGTATTAAGAAGTTCTTTGAGGTCATCGGGTCTCGAAACGAGAACATGTTCCATTCATTCTCCGTTTCTAAGGGAGCTTCACCTGTTTACGCCAGTGAACGTCGACCCAGCATTACGCCCCAACGATAGAAGAAGTTAACCCCCGAAAGACTAGCGTACTAATGCGGCTGTGGTCTAGCTTGGACTATGCTGCCGGAACAGCAGGATAGCTTATAAGCGTCTACGGATTAAGCATTTCAACATTAAAACGTTAAAAATCATGAAATCGCCGAAAATATGGCACAATCACGACTAAACCTTAATATTTTACTTGATCCGGTAAATCTCTCAGAAACTGTTGAGAGGTGATCTTACATGTCTATGACAAGGCAACCTATCTTGATATTAAAGGAAGGAACTCAAAGGACGAGGGGTAGACCAGCTCAGCACAATAACATTTTAGCGGCTAAGATAATCGCTGAGATGGTCAAGAGTACACTCGGACCTAAGGGAATGGATAAGATGCTGGTAGATAGCTTAGGCGACGTTGTCGTCACAAATGACGGTGCAACCATACTCAAGAAAATAGACGTTGAACATCCTGCTGCTAAGATGATAGTGGAGGTTGCGAAGGCGCAGGATGAAACAGTTGGTGACGGCACGACCACCGCGGTCATCCTAGCGGGCGAGCTCCTGAAAAAGGCTGAGGAACTAATGGAGCAGAAAATTCATCCGAGTACGATAATCAGCGGCTACAGGAAGGCATTGGACGTCGCTTATAGGGCCCTCCAAGACATAACGCTGACTATAGACCTGAAGGACAAAGAAACTCTCAAGAAGGTTGTAAAGACCGCGCTTAGCAGCAAATCGCTAGGGTATGCGCTCGACCACATAGCTAACCTAGCAATAGAGGCAGTCCTTTCGGTCATAAAGGAAAGGGACGGCAAGCTAGTGGCTGACAAGGATGACATACAAATCGTAAAGAAGGTCGGCAAGAGCCTTATGGAGTCAGAGCTTATAAAGGGTATCGTGATTGACAAAGAAGTCGTCCATCCTGCAATGCCGAAGAGGGTGGAGAATGCCAAGATAGCTCTACTTGATACGCCGCTGGAGATAGAGAAGACAGAGTTCAGCGCCGAGATCAGAATTAGAGACCCATCCAAGATAAAGGCGTTCTTGGATGAAGAGACCAACATACTCAAAGAGATGGTTGACAAGATAGTTTCCGTCGGTGCGAACGTCGTGGTGTGCCAGAAGGGTATAGACGATGCCGCTCAGTTCTTCTTAGCGAAGGCTGGCGTACTCGCCGTAAGACGTGTTAAGAGATCTGACATGGAAAAGTTGGCGAAGGCTACTGGAGGAAGAATTGTCACCAACATCGAAAGCCTCACTGAAAGAGACCTAGGAAGAGCCGGACTGGTGGAGGAGAGAAAGATAGGCGAGGATAGACTAGTTTTCGTTGAGCAGTGCGAGAATCCAGGCGCGGTTTCCATACTGATTCGCGCCGGTCTAGAGAGGCAGATGGATGAGGCCGAGAGGGCTTTAAACGATGCCATAATGAACCTCATCAACCTCGTGGAGAACAACAAGATAGTACCAGGTGGTGGTGCTACGGAAATAGAGGTAGCCAAAGCCATACGAAAAGAGATGGGCAAGCTAACGGGCAAGGAGCAGTTGGCATTCCTTGCTTTCGCAGACGCCGTAGAAATTATACCGAGAACGCTCGCAGAGAATGCAGGCCTCGAACCCGTTGAGATAATGGCAGCATTAAGACATGCACACGAAAATGACGGCAAAAGCTATGGCATTAACCTCTTCACTGGCAAGGTCGATGATATGCTAAAGCTGGGCGTCTTAGAGCCACTGAGGGTCAAGGAGAACGCGCTGAAGTCGTCTCTAGAGGCTGCCGCGATGATATTGCGCATCGACGACGTTATCGCTGCTTCGAGGAAGAAGTTTACGGAGAAGAAGAGCGAAGAGGAGAAGAAGAGCGAATCTGAGTAAACCTTAAACACCCTAAAAATCTACAATTTTTGCATTCTTATTATTAAAACTCCATTTTTATACGATTGCTGTACCAACTCCACTTTATATGGCAAAATTACGGTCTTTCTAAAACCGCCGCCACCTTTTATAATTATACGCTTGCCCGACATCAAAACTTTTACGTCTTCTTCAGGGCCTGGAACCTGTGCGATTATGCTTACATAATTTCCCTCATCCAGCACTTCATATATGAAACTCCTCAACCCTGCTTTTTTGAGCATCTTACGTACCTCTCTTATCCAGTAGAATAGAACGAACGCTGTGACCAATGCCAGCAAGATTCCTACAAAACCTCTCTGTATCCTAAGGGTAAGGACAGCGATGACTATGATGAGTACCGCTAGAAGTGCCATTGCCAACGGTCTGAGCTCCTGAACCCTACGGTCTTTGCTAGTCTGCATGATTTGCACCAACTACCCTAAAACAATGGATATGTAGTGCAACTCTACTATCCCATTTTCTACTATAATGACGCCGTAGTTAATAACATTACCCTCTACCCACTCTAGAACTCTCTTCCCCGTCCATTCTTTTATAAACGCTTGTACCAGCTCTTCCACCTTCTTATAATCCTCAATTGACTTTACGCTTACTTTACCTTCAGAAAAAACTAAGTGGGCGTTTATCTTTTCAGGTCTCGCTATGGTGACGTTTGCACGCTCGAACAGTATTCTAATAAACTCCTTAATGTAAGAAATCCTTTGTTCTTCCTCCGTAATTCCAGGAGGAGGTGCTTCCAGCCCTGCCAACTTTGACAAGAATGCTCTGAACGCCTCTTCGGGTGTAGAACCAAGGCCCACATAATATTCCCCAGTAAACGCAGCTCCCACAACGGCTACCGTACCGATCGTTGTTATGACCCCCTCTGCTGGCGCGGTGTATACTGGGATGAAGTAAACTGGATAGTCGCCGATTTGGTACAGTATATTATCGCCTATCCTTGGATTTCTGAGCAACGTTTCCATTTGTTTAAAGACTGGGTCCCTTCTTAGGGCCTCAATCGCCGCCGTTGGTCCTAAAAGCTTAACCGTAGACTCCAAGGGTACCTTATAGACGATTACCTCACCAAGGTGGGGATAATCGTTTCTTACCACGGCATAACCCGCAAGGTTCTTTCCTAAAGCGCCTTTAAGTTGTAAAGAAAGTATACCGATGAATTCAACATCCTCAAAACCAGGCGGCTGTGCGTATACGAAGTATGTTTCAAGCCCTTCAGGAATCTCGTAAAACTCCCTTGCACCTATAAATGTAGCGGGATCTCTGACATGGTACCTATTGTACATATTGATCCTCCATTCAAATAATTCAACGGGGTATCTGGTTTGTTTATACAGCCAACTAGGTATTTCCGTGCTAACGTATTCGACATAAAGGTTTTTGAATAATTCACTGAAGAAATCATCACCTATTATTATAAGTTGTATCGTCCCATCGTAGATGTCTATCAACGAATATCCGACGAGGCGTGCGAAGAACTCCCCCCTACTCCATGGCACGTTCTCAGCAGGTACCCTGAAGATGAGCGGCATCAACCAGTAGGTCCTTTCACCATCCGTCACCGGAAACATATCGATCGGAGAGTCTCCCCACTCATAAGAAAAATAAGGAAATAGAAGTCTCATCCTATCATACACATCCTTATACCTTATTATGTGAACGGTTTTGTCAGGATATGATAGCATGAACGTTACGTCAAACAACCAGCTCAACGGTGGCTGAGCATCCACGCCACCTTTTCCTGAGTAGAAATGCCCGGTAACTTCCTTACTCGTATCCTCACCAACTATGTAAGCCGACCACGTTGTTGAAAGCAAACCACCCTCTCCGTAGTAAATTCTACGCTGCTTGAAGAATTTGCTAGAGTCTTCAATCGTTCCGTCATGCGCGTTCAGCAAAAGGAAGCCATTCGGTACATGCGTATAAACCATGTGTTCGTTGAACCAACGGTCTTCAGGTCTCACAAAAGCTGGCAGTATCGGTTTCATGGATGCACTCCAGTAAAGCGTACCGTTAAACCTTATTATGTCAGAATCTTCGAAATCAACATACGGTATAAGGCCTATTTCTGGCTTGAGCTTCGTGAATGCAGCATCCCAATCCCATAATCTAATTTTCGATAGTATGTTCTTATTTCTTTCAACGTATAATGGAACCTCATCTTGACGTACCTCCTTTATAGAAAAATTGTAAGTCAATTCCTTGATCTTATCAAGTTCTGCCAGATAGCGGTTTACTGATATCTCCTGAACGACATAAGGACCCAACCACTCCACTTTTCTCGCATCCGCTATGCTGTTCTGTATTGCGATGACAGAGCCTGCTAACAGAACGACGAGCACTACGGCCCCAATTCTTACGTAAATGTTTCCCAACATGCCCGGCTTACGAGAATCAACGAATGCATAAACCGCAAATAACGTCGCAACAGTTATTGTTGCTATCAAAATCACCTTCGTATTATAATCGATGTACGTTGTGAAGAACGAATTAAGAGCGGTCCAGAAGAGCCCGACAGCTACTAGTGCTTCTATCGTGGCAATTGGTATTACAACTCTACCTTCCTCTAAATACTTTACGAGTGATGCGCTAGCGCTCTTGACGAGCTGAGTTATGCCTACCAGAACGACAAGTCTGACCCCTAATGCGCTGAGTAATGGAGGTATAATAAGCAACAGTGCTGGAAGTGCTGGTACTACCATGCTTTGGGCGAATGCCTCATCAGTAGGTGGTGTGAGTAACGGTAAAGGGAATATCCTCCAAACCTCACCCAGCTTTGAGTCCCATCCATTCAACATTGCCAGCACTGACATGCCAAAGAGTGCATTCGTGAAGAATAGTGTGCCCACTATCGTTTTAGTTATCTGCCAGATTACAAAGCTACGTACACTCATCTTGAAGCTTGAAAAATCTATCAAATCAAGATGGATTATGCCAGGACTTCTGACAATGTTTACGAGCAACTTAAAGAACCAAAAGAGAAGCGACCTTCTATTCTTAAAATCAACCCTAAAGAATGCTATCGCTGAAAGCACTAGGCCGCCAACCAAAGCATAGTAAAAGGGTCTTATGAAAAGTTCGCCGAACTCTACAAAGTTTAGGATTAGGTTGACCGTTTGACTGCCGGTTACGAAAAACGTCAATAGGATTATTATTATCGCCACTATCCTAATTGTCCATTTTCTTGATGAAAAGCCCCTGTCTGAGTAACGTACGGCTCGCATGCGGCTCGAGTTTATTCATTGCTGACTTTAAACTTTTTTATGGTATATGCGCTATTCCAAAGGTAATCAAAGTAATCCCTAGCAAACTTTGCCAAACTTATGTGCTCTGACCATATAGCTATGGCTGGCCTCTTTCCATTTTCGGCCGCAAATATTATCATAACCTCCTTTAAATCGCGGATTGCGCCACAGCCAAACATATGCTCCCTGACTCTAACCTCTGCAACCTCAATTAACTTTTTTAAGATTTGTTGGTCAACGTCAGGTGTGAGCATTATTTGTATCCTGCCGTTCTTCCCCTTGATTGTTATGAAAAATGGTAGCAGCGTGTGCAAAACCTCCTTAGGAAGGGATGGTGCTGCTAATAGAAGTTCTCGTTCGCAATTGGCGATGAGTTCCTTCAGTTTAGCTAAAATATTCTGCTCTCCCCTCAATATCCAGATATCCGGTTTTTCCTTAGCCCACCTATTCTCGAAGATTGGCATGAGCTCGGATATTATTATGTCACCATTTTGTTGGAGTTTTTCTTCAAGCTTCAATTTCATGGTCTCGACGGCCGTAACGGGAGATTTTGCATAATATTTTGCAGGTCTTCCACTCCCAACCTCAATCCATCCCTTCTCTTCCAAACTTCCTAATACCTCGTAAATCTTCGAGTAGGGTATCTCGGCTATGCTACTCAGCTCGCTAGCGGTCAACGGTCCCATTTGAATAAGCGGAAGATATGCTCGGACCTCGTAGTCTGTAAGACCCAAATTTTGCATCGCCTTTTTAACTCTCTCACTAATTGTTGGATTATTGTTCGTCTTTTCAGGCCAGCCCATACGATCATAAATTCAAAGGATTGCCGCCTTATATCTGCTTCTTAGCCATTGGGTAGTTTTCGAGATTTTATGGCGCTAGGTACTTAGTTTAGCTGCGATTATCGCTTGGCCGAGTGAGAGTCCACCATCGCCGGGCGGAACCTTCGTATTCGTGTAGAACCTCAGTCCCCTGGCCTCAATAGTTCGTCTTATCGTTGCCGTTATTTGTTCATTGTAAGCCACACCACCAGTGAAAACAATATTGCTCACTCCTTCGCTGATTGCGATTTCTAAGGCGAGCTCGGCTAAGCCTAGCGCCAAATAGTTTTGGGCTGAGAAGGCAAGGTCTCTCACCTTCTTTGGATCTAGCCCTTTCATTGCCATCTCAGCAATTGACTCTACCATGTGCTTCGTGTTCAGGACTCTACCCTTTATTTCCGGCTTCAGACCTAAGATGTCTGAGCCACCTATCGCCGCAGACTCGAGCTTCATGGCAGGCTCGCCCTCATAAGTCCTTTCATAACATATGCCTAATATGGCTGCGATGCTGTCTAAAACTCTACCAGCACTTGAAGTCTTTATGTTCCTTCCGCCCTTAATTTGTTTCAATATTATTTCTGCCTCTTCTCTGCCTCTCGGAAGCTTATCGACATTCGAAAATAACCACTCCTCGCATATACTTGACCCAAACAATATCCCTGCGGCCATCCTTGCTGGATACTTCGCGGCAAGGTCGCCGCCTGGCATTGGATGGTTCTCCAGATGTCCCAAACGACGGTAACCGTTGTTATCACATAAAAGAATCTCACCACCCCATGCCAGACCATCGCTACCATAACCGAATCCATCGCATGCTATTCCTACGACTTCTTCTAGCCCGTATTCTGCCATTACCGAGGCAACGTGTGCATGGTGATGCTGAACGGCCAGCGTCGACACTCCAGTCTTTTCAGCTAGCTCCTTTGCGAGCCTTGTTGTATGGAACCCAGGATGTAGATCGTGGGCTATTGCCTCCGGTTGCGCCCTAACAAGCTTAGCTAAGTGGTGAACTGCCGACTTCAAAAATTCATAAGTTTCTACACACTCTACGTCGCCAATATGCTGCGTCAAGAAAGCTTTATTACCCATAAGGATACAGGCAGTAACGTTAAGCTCACCACCTAAAGCAAAGACGTTTTTACCGTACTCACAGGATAAGATAACCGGTTCCGGCGCATAGCCCCTCGAACGGCGTATAAAGCTAATAGACCCGTCAACTATCCTCACCACAGAATCGTCGCATCTATTGATAATTTCCCGATTGTGGAGGAGCATGTAGTCAACATCCTTTCCGATTCTCACATAGGCCTCTTGATTTTTTATAACTATCGGCTCACCTGAAGGGTTTGCACTCGTCATCACGTATGCCGGCTCCTTGCTGTTGAGCAGTAGAAGGTAATGAAGGCCAGTATACGGTAGCATTACGCCTATGTTGTGGAGGCCTGGCGCTATCTCCTCAGATAGATAGTAATCCTCGCTTTTACGTAATAAAACGATGGGATGCGCTGGGGATTTGAGCAGTTCCTCCTCTTGGTCACTAACTATGGCGAAAGTCTTTACACTCTTCAAATCTTTAGCCATTATTGCAAAAGGTTTCTGTCGTCTATGCTTAACCTTCCTAAGCCTTATTATGGGCTCCGAGATCGTCGTTGCCGTCGCTACATGGAATCCTCCGTTACCTTTTACCGCCACTATGTAACCCTCATCGATAAGCTTGGTGGCCTCCCTTATGGGGTCTTTGCATTCAACCAATTCTCCGTCGTTTGTTGTTAGATAAACGATCGGACCGCATTCGGGACATGCGATAGTTTGAGCATGAAATCGCCTATTTAGGGGGTCCTCGTATTCAGAACTACAAGATTCGCACATCGGAAAATCTCTCATTGATGTGTTGTGTCTATCGTACGGCGTATCTAATATGGTGGTGAATCTCGGCCCGCAATTTGTGCATGTTATAAAAAAGTAGCCGAACCTTCTGTCGGCAGGATCTAAGAGCTCCCTGATACAGTCCTCACATATCGCAACATCCGCTGGTATCACAGAACCCGCAAACGAGCCTTGCTCCGAACTCGTCACTATCTTAAAATCATTGAAATCGTTCTTAGGTTCTGAGTAATTCACATCAACTTTGATTATGCGGGCTAAAGGCGGCTTCTCTTTGATCATCTCGTCCAAAAATGACTTTATGCTGGATTCGGGCCCTTCTACGACTATCCTAACGGTTGCATCCTTTAGATTCTGGACTATCCCTTTAAGTCCCCTATTAACTGCGATTCTGTAGATGAACGGTCTGAAACCCACTCCTTGGACTATGCCCGAAACCCTAATTTCGGCCCTAATCTTTTTCATCAACTACACAAAATTTCCACAAACTATAACATATATTGTACGTTACCGGGATCGATGCTGATAATTAAAGTATTTACGCTAGTTTTTGTTGTCGTAAAGAAAGTCTTACAGACTTCATAAAAAAGCGGCAAAGTAAGCGATGGTTTACTCAACATGAGAGAGATAACGTTCAGGACTTAACGACTCGTGCTTAACTTGCAGAACGCACGTATTGCCGCTTAGTACTTGAATACTTATATATGATGTTACGGAAAACCTGTAACCAGGACAAAATGCCCTTAAGAAGAAAGCGTGGAACAGTCGTGATAGGGCTCGGCAATCCGATACTTGGCGACGATATAGTAGGACTGGTTGTCGCATCAGAGCTAAAGAGACATCTAGGTGGTCTTGTTGACGTCATAGAGTTGTGCTCTGGAGGTTTAGTCGTGGCGGAGGCGATGCTCGGTTACGAGAAGGCAATAGTCATAGATGCTCTAGTTGAGGAGGGCACTAAACCCGGAAAAATACTGAGGCTAACACTTGACGATATCAAAACAACACGCAAACGATTTATTGGTTTTCACGATATGGACTTCGTAACCTCCATTGAACTCGTTAAAGCTATTGACGGAGAGTCTTTTCCGGATGAAGTGGTTATCTTTGGAATAACGATCCAAGAACCACGTCGTTACCAGGAGGGACTAAGTGAGGAAGTAAGGGCTGCCGTACCAAAATGTGTTGAAATGATTAAAAAAGAATGTGGTTACTAATTTAGCACAATTATGCTTAAACTGGTTAATGTACTCGTAAAGAGCGTCTTTATATCCGAATGTTTATACGGTGGAGCTACATATCTAAACTTTGCCCCAATGAAGAGCCCAAAGCTCACACGGAGTTTATGAAGAACCATAGGGTCGCTGAGGGGCGACCCCTTCCTTTTGCTGTCTGAACCACACATCCAACGTAGAGCTGACCCTTACTTTTATACGCTCAAGGTTGTATTTTATCTCTGGTAACTTTTCGACAAAACTTCCCAGAAGGTCAACGGGGATGATTGCTACGCCACCCTCGATTCGCTTGCTTGAACCGTAGAGCGTCAGTATTGCTGGAATTATCTCGACGAGTATCCCTCCCTCCCCGAGTATACTTAAGAGGTACTCTGAAAACATTCGTGCCCTTCTTATTTGGTTCTCTGATACAAGTGATAACCTCTTTCCACTTAAAACGGCATTCCATCTTTTGCAGTCAAGAAGCAAGACATTGGTATCCCTCGCAGCCAAAACATCTATCTCGCATCTTTTTCTTAAAAACTGCAGCCTCAGGTTCGTCAACACATTAAACCCACATTCTCTCAGAACTTTTGCTGAAAGGGCCTCGAAATTCTTCCAGGACAAATATCTAGCAAGAATTTCAGCAGGAGCGCCATTCTCAATACACTTCAAGACCACGGTTAACTTGACGTCGTCCGCAACCTCGACATCGTTTGCATCAAAGCCTTTACCGAGCAACCTTGCTACGACCTCATACGCAACATCTCTTGAAACCATGCTGTATGCTGCCAAGGCATCTATTGTGGTCCTATCACCTTTTAGTGTGAGCTTAAGCAGGCTTTCAGCTACTTTTGTAACTATTTCGGGTTTGATGTTAAGGTCAGATAAAGAGTTCTTCATGCCTCTCCCTTAGTATGATAGAAGCCGGCACCTCATCCCTCACGTATTTGTAACCTCTAATTATGGCTACAGGTATGCCCTCGGCAGCCTGTCCTATCACGAGTTCGGCTGCACTACACAATTCGTCTGCCACGCATGTAATCTTTGAGCGCAAGACTCTCCCAAAAAGATCCACTTCGCCCCTTCTATCCCAAAGCGGTTGTATGCCGCTGCAACCTATGGCCACGTTGATTAGGCCTCTGCGGAAAGGTCTGCCCTGTGTGTCTGATATAATAACGGCAACTCGTGAACCTGTAAGTCTTTCTATCCTTTCTCTTATTCTCCTGGCTGATAGATCTGGGTCATCTGGCAGTGTGACGACACCACCGTCCTCAGAAGCGTTAGAAGCATCCACGCCAGCGTTAGCACAGATGATTCCGTGTTTCGTCCTAGATATTATTATCCCGTTGTGTATCCTTAATATGCTCTTTGACTCTCTTAGTATGACCTCAACGTGTCTGGGATCTTTTCCAACCTCTTCAGCTATGCGTTTCGCTAGCTCGGAAGGTTCTATATCCTCAAGTCGTATTATTTTTCCTTCAGCTCTAGCCACAGCAACATGTGTGATGATGATTACGTCACCATCCTTTATACCAACGCCCGACTTTTTTGCACCCTCAACTATCATACTGGCTAAGTCATCACCGGGTTTAATGATTGGTAAGCCCTTTATGCCTATGATTTCAATGCTATTGCTCAACATTATCTAACCATTTTAATCGGTAGGATATAAATTGAGTGATGCATTATGCGCCGAACTTGTCTAGTCTTTTCTTGGCCCTAATAGCAACGTCGGCTCCGAGCTTTATCTCCGGCTCGCCCGTCTCAATAGTCTTCCGCTTGACGAACAGACCACATCTTCCGTCTGGAAGTAGCTTCACTTGTACACAGCTTGCGTATGGACAACGATGACCCGTGCATACCCCGCCTACCCAATCACATAATGGAGGGTTTTGTTTATAGTTCAGCGACTTTTTGACGCATCTAAAAAACCTGCAAAGAGGGTTGCACACTGGAGTTGGCTCCCTACTAAAACTTTGACTCAACCTTTACCCCCTGCCCGTCGGCACGGCCGACAATATTTTTCAAGTTTTATTCATAAACATTAACATATTAATATTTTGGGCCACCTTTACATGATAATAGTACGCCGGTCCTATCTGGGGACCTATGTTAGTGACGTTGAGCATGAGTGCTGAAAACTCGGGCCAATGGTTGGTCGTGACACCTCCGGAGATTCTAGGTGCGGCGCTAAAAGCGGTGGTGCAGGCTTACGCTAGACATAGGGAAACAAGGCATTCCCTTAAATCATGCCTTTACGAGGTTGTGCGGGGAAAAAAGTATCCTGCAAAATCTGTGGAAATCGCAAGAAGGCTGATTTGGGAGTATGGGACAAGAAAGAATCTTTTAGCCAAAATAATAAGTAAAGTGTTAAAAGATGAATCATTTTTGCCCGATCGGAGGATTCTTCTTGAACTTTTTACCTACCAGGTACTTATAAAAGGATGCAATAGACTTGAGGCAGCAAAATTCGCCCAAGCGGCGAGAATGGTTTTCGGAAAAGAGTGGATGGCACCATTAGAACCGTTACTCGGTAGAGTATATGCATTGAAGCTTGAAGATAACAAAATAATAGAGAGTAAGGATGAACTAGAATACATAAGCCTCGTGCATGGACATCCCAAGTGGTTTGTTGAATATCTCTTTAATATATTGGATAAAGCTGAGGCCATCGAGCTAATGCGCATCAGTAACGAAAAGCCGCCGACCTATTTCGTTCTCAACAGGTTAAAGGTAACCGAGGATGAAATACTGAGGATTCTAGAAAAGGACGGGGTGGAGTTTGAGAGGGACAAGAGGGCGCCCTTACTTTATAAGATAATCTCGTCCAAAGCGATAAAGGATTTAGTGGCATACAAACGTGGGCTTATAACGGTTCAAGACTTTTCGAGTGTGTTCTCCGTCATTTCCGCTCAGCCAAAAAGTGACATGAAAATCCTAGACATCTGCGCAGCTCCTGGTATAAAAACCTCTTTGTTTGCGATCTACACACAAAACAAAGCTAGGGTCCTTTCCATCGATATATCACCTCATAGACTAAAAACCTACATTTCATATACGCGACGTTTAGGGGTTGAGAATGCTGATGCCGTTCTTTGCGATGCTACTCAAGATCTACCGACACATCTAAGCGCTGATGTTGTAATACTTGATCCCCCATGCAGTTCTACTGGCCTGTTTTGGCGTGAACCTTCTTATAGGTGGGTCGTCAGACCTACCACGGTAAAGAAATTTTCAATTATACAGAAAAAAATGTTGAAGAATGCCGCAAAATATGTAAAGAACAACGGCCTACTCGTATACTGTACTTGCAGCATTACGGTTGAAGAAAATGAAGGTTTAATCAAGGAATTCTTAGCATCCAATCCTAATTTTCAGCTTGAAGAAATTCCTGTAAAATCGGGATCACCGGGACTTTTGGGTTTAGATAAGTGTAGAAGGCTTTATCCACATCGCGATCTCTGCAACGGTTTCTTTGTGGCACTACTCAGAAAAGCAGGTTAACTCTATCCGCACGGGTACTCTCTAGATATAGTATACGGCTTCCCATCAAAGGATACCTTAAACGGTGCTCCGTCAGTTTTGGTTAAACTCCTTTTCTCCAAGATCATCATTAGCTTTTCAGCATTTTCGGGCGAAAGAACTGCTACAGCAGGGCGAACGAAGAGTTCATAATACTCTACTTGAAAGAAATAATCTACCTCCCCCAACGTTTGTACGAGCATCGGGAAAAGGTTAACGACCGGCTGAGTTATATCCGGCCAAACATACTCACCATACTTCCTTACTTATCTTTATCCTCATCCATGTTTTCCTATGGTGGATTTAAATTTAACTACTAACGGATGGAACTAACATTTTATGAGTTTTGCCTCTAAAAATTACGCACGTTTATAATGCTCCTGTCTGATAAATCATTTAAAACGATAGGGTGAAAAGTGCCCATGGGTAAACCACTCATAACTAATGTGTATAGTAAAGAGGAATCGAATGTTATTGCTTTTGGTGTAATTTTAGGAAGAAGGGCCGCAGAATCTGTCAATGCGATAAGGGAGGCCAGCTGGTTTATCGAAGTGTTTGATATAGCATCCAAAAGGAATCTTCTCGAAAGGGCAAGGGTTTACGACATCGGTGACATAAAGTTAACGTCCTACGACGACTTAGAGAACGTCACAAAAACGACGTCTTCTATACTGTCGGAAGGCAAACTCCCTTTGATGCTTGGCGGCGGTCACCTTGCAACATATCACGTACTCAAGGCCATGCCGAAAGACGTGATCTTGCTGGTTTTCGACGCACACTGCGACTTACGAGAAAGCTACATGGACGAGAAGATCGTCGAGCTTGACTATATTAACGAGAGCGCGATGGTAGATAAAAGGTTGAATGATGCGACATGGCTTAGATGGGCATCTGAGGAAAAGATGTTTAAAAAGGCCGCGGTTATAGGCGTAAGGTCTGGCGATGAGGAACAATTGGCTTATGCGAAGAAGAGTGGCATACTCCTCATCACCTCTGAGAAATTATTATCGCGAAATGGATTGAATGCCGCCGCTAGGATTCTTTCAAACTTGACAAGGGGCAGGAAAGTGTATCTATCTTTGGATATGGATGTATTTGACCCATCAATCGCACCCGCTGTTGACCATCCGGAGCCTCTTGGCATAAGCTTTAGGGAGTTTACAAAACTCATTAAAAGCATAAAGGGGAAAATAATCGGCTGCGACGTAGTTTGTCTCCGCAAGATTCCGGATAACGAGGTGACAGAATTTTTAGCCGCGAGAGCTATACTTGAGATACTTTCTCATGCGACCTAACGAAACTTTTTTTACATAATAAGGATAAACCGTCCAATAAAGGGTGACGACATGGACAAGAGACTTCTGACAATAGTCGCAGTTAGCTTGATAGTGCGATTGGCCGTTGCGCCCTTTTTCGGTCACCCTATAGACATGTTTACTTGGTTAAAAGCAGGAGAGATGACAGCATACTATGGTATAAACGTATATCAGGTTGAAGAGATACCGAACTATCCTTGGGGCTTTTACGCCTACCCTCCACTCTGGTTATACTGGACTTCTTTATCCTCACTGTTATATGGACTCGTGCAGAACCTGAACATTTTTGCGTTTTTTGTGAAGTTGCCCATAATACTCTCTGACATACTCATCGGTCTTATCATTTACAAATTTGTCATATTGCTTAAGAATGACAAGAGTTTAGCCACAAAAATTTCAGCTTTATGGCTCCTAAATCCGCTCCCGATTTTTATTTCTTCAATATGGGGGATGTTTGATTCGATTGCAGCCCTTTTTGGTTTTGCATCAGTGTATTACATGTTCAAGGGAAGGTACAGGTTAAGCGCACTCCTATTGAGTGTTGGCATAAGCGTAAAAATTTTCCCAGGTTTACTCATCCTACCAATATTGCTCTACATCAAGAGAACTCAGGATACTGACTTCAAGAGAAAAGCACTAGAGTACATCCTATATGCATCCATAGTGCCTGTCGTATCTTCAATTCCTTTCCTTTACGACCCGTTTTCTTATTTTAATAAACTTCTCTTCCACTTCAGTAACATAGGCCAGTTCACATACTGGGTCGCGCTTTCTGGATTTATAAGTTACACAAGTTTGGGTTACATAAGTACAACGATTTTTGTTGTAGTTCTTGTGTTGGTTTTTGCTAAAATTTTGACACGTGAAACATGTCCAAAAGAAATACTAATCAAGGGCTCAACGCTGACTTTGTTGACGTTTCTCGCCACGTCGACGAAGGTAAACGTTCAATACGTAACATGGGTCCTGCCATTTTTGCTAATTTACGCCTTGTATTCTGATGCGAAAGACTACAGGTTAAACTTTCTCATGTTAAATATCGCTGCGTATGCCTTTCTCGTTGGAAGTGTAGGACTGTGTAACGGGTACGACTTAGCCTACATCGGAAATCTTACAAATTTAGACTTCAAAGAAATCAACGTATATGGCGCTATCGCGCTGGCAGCAGGAATATTCGGTTCTAGCAGGATAGTCGCCCTCCTTTTTGACCTGTCAAAACTTCAAAAGATCAATCTAAGCATAGCGTCAAAATGGGTGGTCATAGCCATCGTCATACTTTTCTTAGTGACCATAACAACGTTTCCGACACCTACTGGCATTAGCGTTCCAAGCCTGCCAGTAAGGGTTGGCGTAATCGAAAGTTTGGACTCGGCTTTTGTTTTGAAAGAAGGTTATGGTGTAGACGATTTCTTAAGTAAGTACAATATAACGCACGTTGTTATACCTTTTAGTATAGATTTCGTTAACACTTATAGAGGATACGAGGAACATACGCGTTTATCAGAGTACTCCAAGTTCAGGTTATCTTCTTTCAGCTGGCCTGCTCGAGATTTAAAATGTGTAGTGGAGGAGTTAAAGAGAAGGGGTGTCTACGTTATATTAGGCGTATATCTTGAACCAGAAAAGTTGAACATACGTTACGGTATACAAGGTTATAGGTCCGTTTGGTTAAAGGAGCTTCATAGAGAAGTACTGAACGAGTTTGGAATTGTAGAATTCCAAAGAAGACTAAAGCCGGACGGTATGTATGTTTTATTCGAGCAACCATACGCGGAGTACTTCTCATCGAAAATACTGATGATCGTTAAAGACTTTAACTTCGATGGTGTATTTTTATTGGACAAGTTTAGATATGATGATGAAGCACACATAGAAAGCATCTCATACCTTTTGGGCAGGCTTACGCCTACTATCAAGGCATATTCAAAACAGGTAATGTTAGGAGATTTGGACGTCAGGACGGAACCACGACATGTGGAAATCCTTGCTAAAAATGTTGACTACTTGGTGATCAAAACGTCCTTATGGTTAAACATGTTTTATCAAAACAACCTTAACAATACTACATTCACTGATTATAGAAACTATCTGCCTGATTTGTTGTACTCTTTACCCGATGCTGTAAAGCGTAAGATACTTTTTAGCGTTGATACTATGGACATCGCAGAGGGTTGGATGACTCCAGCGATAATTCTCCAAGAGGATATAAATGCGCTGTCACAATTTGATGCAATGAATGGATACGTGATATATCACACAAACAAATATCTACCATATAAGATAACGCTCCCAGTTAAGTGAGCTCATCTGAAGTTACTCTTGTTGTAACCGTCTCCATTTAGGCACTTGGGGGTAAACTTTTCCGTCTGCTGAAACCCGTCCACATCCTAAGCATAGGTGCTTATAGAATGCAACGACATACTTTGCTACAGTAAACTTTTCAAGTTGTACTGGTGCTCCTTCCATCCAGAGCTTAGCCTGCTCTTCGGTTAATTCTATGCGGTTCCTCTTAATTTTGTTGCAAAGGATTTGCGCTCCTTCAATAGAAAGTACAACATCCTGCCCTTTGATCTTTGCTATGTATAAGCCTAAGGATTGCACGCCTCGCATTTTTTCTGCAACCTTTATCGTATCGCTTGTAGTCAGTCTAATTTTACCTTCACCAGCCTGTATCAAAACTTTATCGGAAAAGTCTTCAGCACCATAATGTCTTTCAAGCAGTATCTGGAACGCTGACTTTTTTGAGGAATTTAACAAAATTATCTTTTTCACGAATCATCACTTTCCTTTACTATCTTCGCCATAAAGAACCCTTCCGCCTCATGTTCATATGGATAAACTCTTACGCACCGTTCAAGTTCGGGATTAAACTTCTCATTCTGCCATTCCAGAAGTCCCTTTTTCATCTTTAACCCCTCCAACTTTATGCTCTCCAAGCATGCGTTCGGTTTGTTTGTAATGAGGCGGTCTATGACCCACTCGTTTTCTTGTGGACTGAGTGTACATGTGGCATAGACCATCGTGCCGCCAACCTTCAAACATTCGAAGCCGGATATAGCTAGGCTAAGCTGAAGCTTAGATAACCGTTCGGAAGCCCGAAAGCTCCATTTTTTTGCAGCACCCCAATCTTTACTTACTATGCCGAGCGATGTGCATGGTACGTCTACGAGAACTTTGTCAAAAAATCCCTTAGCCCACAATGGAAACCTCCTCCCGTCAGCTTGCGTGATAATGCAGTTTATAACCCCGCATCTCTGAAGATTAGAAGAGAGCGCTCTTATCCTCTTGAGATTCACGTCGTTGGCGACTATTACACCCTCTCCCTGCAGAAATTGTGCTATTTGTGTAGTTTTGCTACCCGGAGCGGCGCAAAGGTCTAGAACGAGTTCGCCAGGTTTAGGTGATAGCACCTCAACTGGTGCCATAGAAACTGCACCCTGAATGTATATAAGGCCGAGCATGTGTTCGATTGTGTTTGATATATTGACATCGTTCACGACCCAATAACCGTACCTCGCCCAGGGTATCTTCTCAAGTTCTACACCCTTCTCCCTTAACATGCACAACACATCTTCCTCCCTAGCCTTTAGAGTGTTGATTCTAATGGATTGTCGCATGGGTTTTTGATAACTTCCTAGTAAACTTTCGACATCAACTTCTGGTAGGCTATATAGAAGATTTTTGAGGTCCTCACTCATTTTAATATCATTCAATACTCATCACCCCAAGCCGTTAAGCCTACTTGAACACTTCCCCCGTTTTATCAGCCCACATTACGAGGTCAAGTGCTTCAGGTCTCATACCCAAATCATTAGCAAGTTGTATAAACTTCTTTTCAAGTTCTAGGTACATTCTTTTTGTTAAATTTTTTGGCACCTCTTTTATAACTCCAACCTCCTTCATGCCCCTTAGTATATGTCTGTCCAAAATCGCTAAACCTTCATAACCAATGTTTCTCAGAAAATGACTTGCCTCTTTATAACCTAGGCCCTTTATGTTTTTAACAAGCCATTCCCTTGCCTTGTGAGCATCTGACGGTAAGCTCTTTAACGATTTCAAATACGCCCTAGCAGCGACTATGTATCTAGCTTTTGACTCGGGGAAGCGAACACCGTTTTCTCTTAAAATATCTGCTACATGATCCTCGTCACCATTAAGTAGCGTCGACTCTCCCTTCATCATCGATATTGCCGCGTCCGCAGCCCTTGCCCTAGTCTGAGGAGTGCATATGCAGAAGCAAAGCTCCGCGAATACTTCCTCATCGCTTTTTCGTAATGTCTCCTTGAATTCCTTAAGCCTAGCCTCTATCTCTCCGCGCTTCTCCTCGTAGATCTTCAGATACTTTTTGACGATATCATTCATGCTATTTGTTCTTTCGTCACTTTCGGTATATGTAGTTGCCTATCAGAAAGTTCAAAAAATAGTCTAGTTTTGCCCATAGTCTCCACATCGATCTCTCTAACTTTGACCACAATAGGTATGTCCCTGACCAAGTAGCCTATGAGTAAGCAATAACGTGGGGGTAAAGATGCCGCTATGGTCTTCACACTTTCAGAATCTATGCGCGAAGTTTTTGCTATTGCCTCTAAATCAGCTTCGTTGGTAAAGTTAAAGAGGATTATGTTGTCTGCCTGTCTGTATATCGTCTCGGGTATGGAATCGGGTTGATTCGTCACGAAGATTGGTGATAAGCCTAAGTGCCTCATTCTTGTCACAATATCATCCCAATACGTATCCCTTAGGTAGAGGTGCGCCTCCTCAGCTACGAGGAATAGTGGTGGTAACCTTCTTGCCTGCAGCAATTCTGTGAGTTTGCTAAGTAAATATTCAACAACCATCCTCCTCGTCGAGGGTAGCAGGTCCCTAAGGTTAACCACGAGCATTTTACCACCAATACACTTGACAACGTCTTCGAAGGATGTTACACACTCATCATAGTCTGTAATTATGCCCGTAGCCTCTATTGCCATAAGTCTACTCATTAATGCCTCCTTCACAGATTCGTGTAGTTGCGTCTTTTGAATAACTTCTATCAAATCCTTAAGGGTAACGTTACCCTTATTCTTCTTTACAACGTTCCATATTCTGAAGAATTCTCGGCTACTGCTCGACGGCGTGTCGTAAACATGTATCAATATATCCATAAAAGTTCTGAGACCGACGTCTTCCGTCCTAACTTTGAAGTTCTTACCGGGCTCGAGTACTTCATGCCGAAGTGCTATACTGCTTCGACTTCCATCAACTTTTCTATTTAGGTTTACGTACTCTCCGTTAATGTCAAAAACTATAACCAGGGCTCCATACTCAACCAATGTGGTAGATATCAACTTCATTATGTGAGACTTTCCAGTTTCTTTCTTCCCGGTTATTATGGTCAATCTGCCGTCGAAAGATTCTGCATCGACCCAGAAATCTTCCCCTCCTATCGTTCCGATATGTATTTTTCGCTTACCTGTTAACTTCATCACGCTTCTCAACAAATCCGCTCCCGCAGCGGAGATGTTCGACCTAAACCTCGAAGGAAGCCATGAGCTATTGTACACAATTCTATTCCCTTCCACGATACATCTTATTTTACACCTTACAATTCTTGCCTCTTTTATCATCATGGTTAGTGATCCTGTACCAAATGGGTCGAAAATGTTTTCATGATTCACGATTTCTAACGAAACTTCTCGTAACATGTCTTCTAGTATGCCGGGGATATCAGCATAGCTTACATCTATCACCTGAACAAGCATGAACTTGTCCCCCTCATTCACCATGAGATACTGACCTTTCTCGACCACGACCTCTGAGGGGAATGCCAATATATCCAGCGTATCTTTTTGCTTAGAAAATATCTTCATGTCTAATGACCATCCAGAGGATTGAAAAGACTGCTCCTTACATCTCCTATGCAGAAAGCATCTATGTTAAATTCTTGCTTCAGCAACCTTTGCAACGCTAGCACATCTAACTTGTTAAAGGTGCAGTAATTGTGCGCCAATAGCAGAGTTTCTGGGTAGCCGTATATCAAGGCATCGCTGCTGAGAAGGTTACCAATTGTGTACAATACATCCTCTACTTCTTTTTCACTTACGTCAAGCCTATATGGAAAGAAAGTTCTGGACAGGTGGGATACAAGTATCCTACCGAGCTTGTGGATTTTAGGAGAAGAGCATACAGCATCATTCACATCGATTACGCACGGTGGGTCTAGTTCTGGTACCAACGATGTTATCTTAGTTCCCAGATAAGATAGGTGTGTCGATTTCGAAAAGGCAAGCACAACGTTGCCGTTTCGTTCAGCCTCATTGAGCGTCTCACGAATCAGCTGTAAGGAGTTGTCCGCTGGTCCAGCCGTCAGAGAACCATCGAAGAGTAGTATCGAGTCAGAAAATGTTGATGCTAACGAACGCTGAAGCCACTTCTCGAGCAAGCTGTTAATACTCCTATGTATTGTCTCAAAGTTTTCGCTAAACGGTTGACCATCCATGAGCTCAGACATAAAGGTGAATAAAGATAAGTTATCGTCAAGAGATACGAAAAAGATGAGAGGGCCGATTATCCATGATTCGATGCTTCCAGACCTTTTTCTCCTCACCACAGACCCCCTTAGAGCGGCGAGATAACCAAAAGGCCCCTCAGCTAGCTTTATGACCGAGGTATCGCACGCGATCACATCGCAGACTTTGCCAGATGGTCTCACTTTGTAGGCCTTAACGGAGGCCATCTTGTCCAACTCTAGCATGACATCATGACCAATATGATGTCCGAGCCCATCAATACTAACGACAGGCAAGGTCTTCCTTAGGTTTTCCATCGAGCCCAGTCCCATCTTAGAAAATGCTTTAAATACCTCTAAGAAGTTCTCAATAAAAGGGGTCTCGGTGCTTATGAGGGTACTCATCCGCTTCATCACTAATAACCTTAAGGATTTATGTGCTTATAAATGTTGCGCAATTTGGGTAATTTGCTCATGTCACAAGAAAGAATAAGAGTCAAGATAACGGTAGGAAAGGCGAATGTGGAGATAGAAGCACCCCCTGATCTGTTAGAGAAGTCCATAAGGGACGTTATGGCAGCACTCGGTGTTTCAGAGACGTTAGAGCCCGAATCTGAAGCTCAAAAGCGCACAAGGCCCGTCGAGACGTCCACATGTAGGGGGTTGGTAGAAAGCCTGCTCAAGGAGGGATGGTTTTCCACACCAAGACCATTGTCTGAGGTCGTGGCAGAATTGGCCAGAAGAGGTCATCATTATGACCCGACTGCCGTGGCCCACGTTTTATTGGACATGGTAAGGGAGGGTGTCCTATCTAGAATAGGCCGGCCCAGAAGGTATCTCTATTCAGCACAACCCACATCAGCGGCGAAGGTGGAAACCGAAGAGAGTGAACCCACCGGGGAGTAACTATTTTTTCTCAACCTTGCCCTCCACAAACTCCTTAATACCTAGCATTGTTATGACGTAGTCTCCCCTATCTAGGCGTCTGATGTAGCCCTTCCGCAAAAGCAGGCTTAGTTTTCCCGATATCGTCTTCTCGGACTTGGCTATGCTTTTCGCCAGTTCCGAAGCATTTATGGAAGGGGACTCGGCCAGACCCAGTCCATGCTCAAGGTACCTCTTTATGCACAAAAGCATTATCGCCTCGGAAACTGATAGTGCGTTCAGAGGTTTAAGCAGAAAGACCCCCTCGGTTTGGTTATACGCTAGGTAGTCCCTCAATTTTTCGATTAAGCTTTGAAGGTCCACAGAATAGCTTATCTTGCTAGCAAGTGAATAGGAAGGTATCACTTTCTCCATAAAGGATACTATGCTTCTGTAGACGTCATCAGGCCTCCCTTCAAAATCTGCCCGGACATCTTTATACTGTATTGAAACTTTCATGACTTCCTCGCCCATGATTAGACCTCCTCTGTCAACACGTTGATGGCAGATGTATTAAAAACATATCTCCCACCATCAACCTTTATGACGAGACCCGACTTTCTCATCTCACTTAGCCTAGCCCTGGTAACGCTTTCTTCCAAACCTGTGATTACCGAGACCTCTTTAGGAGAGAGCGCATCGTTCTCCAAAAGCCCAAGCACTTTGCCCACGTATGCGGCCGCGAGACATATAATTATCTTTCTTTTGGCATCTGCCTGTGTTGAGACAACTATCCTGCCGTTTACTATCTGGGCTTTTCCCGAAAGTAGGGACATGATGTGAGAAACATCTACAGCTCCCAGAAACTTCTTTATTATCGAGAGGGATGGATAGAGCTCTGAAAGATATTTGTTAACACTCATCCATACTTCTTCGTAATTTCCCTCAAACTCGACGGAAACATCGTCATGCTGTATCCTTACCTTAAGACCTTTCACATTTTGCAAAGTCTTTACCAATATAAATCTCAAGAGATGCATGCATTAAAATTTATCGCTCTCGGATTTGAGTGCCCGAATTGCCTTTATTAGCATGCTGTTTATGAGTGCCCCATCAACCCTTCCTCTGTAATCTTTCATTAGCTTACCCATTAACTTGGCCACGGCCTTCTTTTCATCAGCAAAAATCTCTTGCTTGTGCTCTTCAACGAGCATCTTAATCCTATCTTCTACCTCCGAAATCGGAGGAGACCAAAGGCCGAGTTCGTCTATGATTTGATCCACGTTTTGCCCTTTCTGTGCTACGGCTGCTAGGACATCCCTAACAGCCTCCTTCGCCACCTTGTTACATGACACGAGTTCAAAGAACCTCATTATGTGCGCTTTGGTTATCTTTTCAACGTTAATCCCCTCCCTCCTTAAGCTTCTGAGCACTTCCGTTAACGTAGAGGCTACGACGGTAGGAGACACTCCAGTTTTCGAAACAATCTCTTCAAAATCTTCAACCACCTCGCTATCTATAAGGTCGTTTGCAAGTTGCTTGCTGAGTCCATACTTCTCAACAAGTTGTTGAGCCACAACATCCAAAGTCTTTGGAAGCCTTGCTCTCAGCCGCTCAATAAGTTCTTGTGAAATTACAATTGGTGGTATGTCCGTCTCCGGATACATCCTTGCCGAGCCCGGCCTCGGCCTCATGTAAACTGTTGTACCATCGGGTCTTGCTGCTCTAGTTTCTTCGGGTACTCCATCTAAGGCCTCTGCTGCTCTTTCCTTAATAACCTCTACCGCATCCAATGCTTTGTCCCTTTCCGCTGCCACTATGACCACAGCGTCGTATTCTCCAGCACCTGTTGCATCTTTCAGAGCTTTAACTTCTTCACTCGTTATTCCGTAGTTGGGGAGCTCATCCGTATGGAATATTCCTTCCACATCGCTCCATGCCTTCACTCTTCCCGCAATCTCTGCACCAAGCCTTATACCGGGCGACGGTTGTAGACCTAGCAATCCAGCAAACCCCTTCAATACTATTGCATACACGACCCCACCCGCTTCAAGTTGTCTTTTGATTATTCTGCTGGAAGTTTTAGAAAATATGTGGGTGACGTCAACGGGTTTTGCACTCCAAACGTCTTCCTTCTTAACACCGCGTTTTAACAATTCCTCTTTTATCCGCAAAAGGTGCAGTTGTCGCTTAACCTCGTTTTCCACAACCTTTTGAATGAGCTCAAGTTCTTGGACACCTTTTATCTCAATGGGTGCCCCATCCTTAATTGATATGTTCAAGTCTTGCCTGACAGTCCCTATGCCTCGCTTAACTTTGCCCGTTGCCCTTAACATTCTTCCTATGGCGTAAGCTACTTCCATCGCTTCTTCAGGTGATTCGATGACTGGCTCTGTCGAAATTTCTATTAGTGGTATGCCGAGCCTTGATAGGTCATAATGGACCTCATCTTTTCTAACCTCTATTATTCTAGCCGCATCTTCCTCGAGGGTTATCATCTGTATGGGTATGGTTTTGTTCTTTATTTTTATTTCCCCTCCTATCCCGATTATACATGTGCGTTGGAATCCTGTCGTGTTAGAACCGTCTATGACTATCTTGCGCATTACGTGAACCTCATCAACTGGTTTGGAGTCAAGTAAAAGAGCAACCATGAGGGCGACTTCAAGAGCCTCGGGATTCAAGTTATGCGGAGGTTCCTCATCCATCTCGACCAAGCAAACATTCTTGAGGTTTGCATGATAGACTATTGTCCTCTGCTTTTTTGATTCAAAGATTGCCGCCGCGTCTACTGTACCAAGTTCACTCTGAACTTCCCTTAATTTTCTGACAAAAGTTATGGTTTCACCGCCCTCGACCTCTTCTGTCGGACAATCACAGAACAATTTCCTCTTTGTGTCTAACTGTCTGTGTATCTCCAGACCGACTTTCAACTTTATGCTGGAATAATCCTCCATAACTACCACGAGTCCGTGTTAGGCAAACTTCTTGAGTAAATCTCTCCAGCAATATTCTTTAGCATAAGCTTTTTAATCTCTTCCAATCCGGCCCCATCGCCAAGGTTGCCTAAAGTCCACATGAGCTTAACGAGTGCAACCTCAGAGAGCATATCATCGAGCGGAACGACGCCTGCCTTTAGTAAATCTCTGCCGCTATCGTAAACGTTCATGTTAACCCTTCCGAACTTGCATTGGGACGTCATGCCGACAAATATGCCCCTTTCTGTCAAACCTCTTATAATTGGTACCCAATCGGAGGAAACGTGCCCCAGCCCCGTGCCCTCTATTATGAAACCCTTTATGCCCATGTCGGCTAGAATATTCAATATATCTGGTTTCATAGATGGAAAGAACTTTATAAGAAATGCCCTTCCATCAAACTTTGGTTTAAAAACGTATTCATTAGACCCCCTTGGGTTTAAATCATTTGCCACCACCTTGAGCTCGCCATGCTGATAATAAGCGATTGGTCTTGAATTCACCGAGCGGAATGCGTCCCTGCTGCTTGTATGTAACTTGACGACCCTAGTTCCTTTATGTAGAGCTATGACGTCATCAGAATGCCATTTATGCATGGCAACGACAACTTCGCCGAAAGGTGCCTTGGCGGCGGTTGCGACGGCAGCAATTAAGTTAGTCGCGGCATCGCTTGAAGGTCTATCCGAAGACCTTTGTGCACCAACGAGAACTATCGGAATTGGCGGTTTCTGGAGGGCGAAGCTGAGTGCAGCGGCCGTATATCCCATAGTGTCTGTGCCATGTGTTAGGACCACACCATCCACGCCTTTACGAATAGAGCGGTCTATTGCCTCAGCCATTCCTATCCAATGTTGAACTTGAATATTCTCACTCCACACATTGTACAGTACCTCAGTGTCTATCTTTGCGATTTCTGCAAGTTCGGGAACTATTGCCAAAAGGTCCTCCGCGTCCAAAGCAGGCCTAACTGCTCCAGTCCTATATTCTACTCTGCTAGCTATGGTTCCGCCTGTACTGATTATGATAACATTGGGGAGGCCGCTGAGGGTTTGGGGTTTAGGAGGTCGCACGAACGTTGGCCTCACTCCAGCAGAGATTTTGGATACAACCGTATTTTCTGTTACCCTTATGCCTATATTATAACCGTTAGGTAGTTTTAGCGTTATGTAGTTCGGGTCTGCCAACTCGTATCTAGCCATTAGAATGCCCCTATATCTCCTGCCGTTTGAGATCACCTCGACCTCGTCTCCAATGTTTATGTTTTCCCGTTCTAGAAGCTCCCTCACCCTGCCTGAGTATCCTTGCAACTCCAGCGTATTCATGTTGTCCAACTCACGCTTTATTTACACGACATTTTTATTAACTTATCCGAAAGTTTTTATAAGAACGACTCATTAGAAATTTCCGAAACGTGTTATGAAGAGAACGTCTAGCAGGATTCATAAGATAACCCAAGAGGGTGCTTTTGCGGTTCTTTCGAAGGCAAGGGAAGTTGAAGCAAAGGGAAAGAATGTGATACATATGGAGATCGGTGAGCCAGATTTTGATACACCCGAAAACATAAAGAAGGCGGCGATGGAGGCCTTGATGAAGGGCGCAACGCACTACACGCCGACACCTGGAATACCAGAACTCAGAAAGGCCATCGCAGAGAAGGTCTCCGCTGAATTGGGCGTTAGCGTTGATTGGAAGAATGTGCTCGTAACGCTTGGATGCAAAGAAGCAATATTTGCGTCTATCGCATCCATCGTGGATGACGGTGAGGAAGTGATATATCCAAATCCGGGATATCCTGCATACGAATCCATCACGGCGTATGTGGGTGGAAAACCCGTGCCGCTAAGGTTGAGCGAAAGTAACGGGTTTAGAATGACGCCTGAAGAGGTTAACGAACTAATTACCAGCAGAACGAAGGCAATAATCATCAATTCGCCCCACAACCCATGCGGTTCCGTCCTGAGGGAAGAGGATGTAAAGGGTATAGTGGAGATCGCGGAAGATAGAAACGCATTCGTGATATCTGATGAAATATACTATCCTATATTGTTTGACGGACTGAAGCACTACTCGCCGTTATCGTTTGCAAAAAAAGACAACGTGATATTGGTAGATGGATTTTCAAAGAGATATGCCATGACTGGTTGGAGGCTTGGGTATGCGGTGGTTCCATCGGACCTTGTCGAACCTATGACCAAGCTGTTGAACAACATGACGTCATGTCCAAACCAGTTTGTTCAATATGCCGGTATAGAGGCACTCAGGGGACCACAGGATTCTGTGAAAAAGATGGTGAAAGCATACGAGGAGCGAAGAAACGTAGTAATGGAAAAGCTCAAAGAGGTAGAGGGCATTACGTACTTAAAACCACAAGGAGCGTTTTATGTGTTCGTTAATGTCCAAAAGATTTTATCACGTGCTGGTATGACTTCTGAACAGCTGGTCACCAGACTAATCGAGAACTATGGCGTAGCAGTTCTTCATGGTTCGTCCATGGGTGCATACGGTGAGGGCTTCATCAGGATTAGCTTCGCTAACTCCATCGAGAATCTGGTTGAAGGTATATCTAGGCTTGGGAGAGCGTTTAGCGATATGCTAAGGCAGTAGCCTGGCTTCGAATACCACGGCCGTCCAGCAAGGCCTAATATGTCTATCATATATTATGCTGGCGTTTGGTAACTTCGCTATATAATCTTCCAAATTTTTCAAAAGTTTACTGAAGGGGACGACAGTATATCCCACACACCTATAAGTCATGCCTAGTTGGGCTAACATCTTGGCGGTCACGTCTATGCCGATTATTGATATCGTCGGAATTAGGAGTCTGCCACCCGGCTTTAGATGTTCCTTCGCACCTTTTAAAACGGCATCCAAAACGCTCCTGCCGTCTGGCCCTCCGTATGTTTCTGGTTTTAAGCGCCTTGGCGATGGTGTCATGGGTGGGTTTGAGATTATCAAGTCAAATCGCTCGTTTTCTACGGGCTCGTAAAGGCTCCCTTGTCTCACGTCAATATTGTACGCGGCATTCAATTCCGCGTTAGCTTTTGCAATTGCCACAGCATCTGACGATATGTCCGTAGCTACACAACTTCCAGCACCAAGCTTGGATGCTACTATCGCCAAAAAACCACTACCGGTGCCTAAGTCTAAGACGCGTTCACCACCTCTTAATGTGATGCAATTCGCCATTAACTTCGATACAGATAGCGGTCGGTAAACTCTTTTATCCTCATAAAGCTTGATTGCAAGGTTGCCAACTTTTACTGTTATTATCTTTTTGTACATAGGTAAGTCAATCGTAATATATCGCCAGACTTATTACTGCTTTGAAGATCATAGTAAACCTTAAGGAGGACTAAAAAGGCAGTCGAATATAGAAAATAGAGGACAGGCATATAAATAAGATACGTTTGGAGATTTCCACAGGGCCGGTAGCTCAGTCTGGAAGAGCACTCGGTTTGCACCCGAGAGGTCCGGGGTTCAAATCCCCGCCGGTCCACTAAAAATTGTTGACTGTTATGTCCTCATAGAATTGTATAGATGACATTTAACAAAATGGCCGGGAGCAATTTCCAACATGCATGGCTCTATTTTATCGCAAATCTCTAACCTTTCGGGACATCTTGGATGGAAGCTACAGCCCGGAGGTACGTTCAGAGCTCCAGGAATCTCGCCGGTTGAGACTATCTTCTTTGGTTTCATCGCCTCCTCCTCATCCGTTATCACGGGTATGGATGAGAGAAGCATCTTCGTGTATGGATGGAGTGGGTTGTAGAAGAATTCTTCGGTTGATGCGAGCTCCACTATTTTACCTAAGTACATTATGGCTACGCGTGATGCGACGTTTCTCATCAGGCTCAGGTTGTGTGTTATGAACAAGTAAGACAGATTGAATTCCTTCTGAACTCTCATAAGCATGTTTATGATTTTTGCTTGGATTGATACGTCGAGGGCCGACGTCGGCTCGTCTAGGATTATGAATTTCGGGTTTACAGCCAAAGCCCTGGCGATTGCTACCATCTGCTTCTCACCGCCACCTAGCTCCGTAGGATACCTGTCCATGTACTCAACTGGGAGCTCAACCATTTGTAATAATTCAGCTACTTTTTGTGTAGTGTCCCCATGACATATGCCATGAACCTTTAAGGGTAGCTCTATAATCTGCCTAACGGTTCTCTTAGGATTGAGTGAGGTAGCGGGGTCTTGGAATACCATCTGAATTTTCTTTTTTAATGAGAGAGGCCTCTTTTCAACTCCCATGGAAATATCCATCCCTTCAAATAGAATTTTACCGGAAGTTGGTGCGTAAAGTCCGACTATGATGTGCCCTGTCGTGCTCTTTCCTGAACCTGACTCGCCCACGAGACCGAATGTCTCCCCGTACTTTACGTTGAAACTGACGTCATCAACGGCTTTAATGATGCCCTTACTGACCTTGAAATACTTCTTGAGGTTTATGACTTCCAATATGTTTTCGCTCGACATGTTCACTCACCATAAAGGAAACACGCCACTTCACGATCGTTTCCTGCTTTTATCATTCTTGGTTGCTTTTTTTCGCATATCGGCATCGCATGCTCGCACCGTGTAACGAACCTACAACCTAAGGGTGGATTCATGTAATCTGGAACCCTGCCCTTAATTCCTGAAGGGACTCCCCCGCCTGTCAGCTTAGGTACAGCAGCGAGAAGGCCCTTCGTGTATGGATGGAGTGGCTCACGGAATAGGTCGGGCGTTCTTGCAGATTCAACAATACACCCAGCATACATAACGTAAACTCTGTCCACGAAGCCTTTGACGGCACCAAGCGCATGGCTGATGAGTATAATTGAAGTACGTTTCTCTTCAACTATCTGTTTTAGTAGCCTTAAGATTTGGTCTTCTATCGTTACGTCGAGCGATGTGCCAGGCTCGTCTGCTATTAGCAATTCATGTGCCGATGCAAGCGCCATAGCTATACATACTCTCTGCCTCATGCCTCCGCTGAGCTGGAATGGATAACTATCGAGTATTCTTTCAGGCTCCGGAAGCGCAGCCTCTCTCAAAAGCCTAATCGCCTCCTCCTCTATTTCCTTTTTTGACAAGTTTTTTCCCATTTCGAGGTTAGCGTACTTAACTACATCGAAAATCTGGTCCCTTATTTTGAATACAGGATTCAATGCCGCGGTGGGGTCCTGAAATATTATGGATATGCTCCTTCTCCTGAGCCTTTTTAGTTCGCTGTCATTCATCTTCATGACGTCTTTTCCTTTGAAGTATATTTTGGCTTTCGGTACTATGGCGTTCCAAGGGAGAATTCTCATTATCGCTTTCATTGTCGTGGTCTTGCCACAACCTGACTCTCCTATCAGCCCTACCTTTTCTTTCTCGTTTACAGTTAGAGCAACGTCATTTAAAACTTTCAGTATGCCCCCATAAACCTTGAAATGCACTTGAAGTTCCTCAACGTTTAGCAAAGCGCTACTCATGTTTTCAAACCTCCATATTCATTTAACGAGCCTCAGCTGCGTATATGTCTCTAATTCCATCCCCCAGCAGGTTAAAGCCAAGTACTATCACCGCTATCGCAATCGCAGGGAATACAGTAATCCACCATATGGTCGGCATATACTTGGCTCCATCTGATAGCATCGTTCCAAGGTCAGGTGTCGGAGGTTGTGCTCCAAGTCCCACGAAACTGAGGGCTGAACCAAGGATGATTACCCATGCAGCGTCGAGCGTAACCTTAGTCAATATGGCTCCAAGACAATTCGGCAGAATCTCTTTAAACATTATATGCAGCTTGCTCGCACCGATTATCTCGGCAGCCTGAACAAACGGTTCCATACGTAACGAAGATGCCATGCTGTACACGAGCCTAGTGTACCACGGCCACCACATGAGTGACACTGCCATCATAGCATTAAAGATGTTGGGCTCTAACACCGCACATATGGCTAGGGCTAGGACGAGCGGAGGAACCGCGACGAATATGTCCGCTATTCTCATTATAACCGTGTCTACCCATCGGTCCCTGTAATAGCCGGCTATTAGGCCGAGTATCACGCCAGGCGGTGTGACTATGGCTAGAACCGTGGCCGCCATCATAAGGGAGTACCTGAAACCAAAAATTATTCTTGTGAGTACATCCCTTCCGAACTGGTCTGTACCAAATGGATGAGCTAGGCTGGGCGGTTGGTTTGCGTTCGCGAAATCCACATAATGCTCAGCATGATGAGGATACGGTGTTACATACGGTGCTAAAATGGCAAGCGCGACCACCGCGATGACAATCACGAGGCCTGCGATAGATAACGGGTTTCTAGAAAATTTATACCATGCCTTTTTGTAGTCCTCCGCTTTCCTCGGCGATATTATGCCTACGTCTTTTAATTTTTCTATTAAAAACATAATACACATTGCCTACTTCGCCCTCTCTACCATTCTTATCCTCGGGTCTAATAGGGACACTATTATATCCACTATTATGTTTGCTATAGCAAACACTAGTCCTGTAACCATGACCACGCCTACTATGGCGTTCAGGTCTTTCCTGAGCATCGCTATTATGCCGTATCTTGACATTCCAGGCCAATTAAATATCGATTCTACAAGGAATGCCCAACCCATAAGCGATGCGATGTCTAAGCCCATTATGGATATTGTCGGTATCAGTGATGGCCTCATCAAATATTTTAAAACTATCAACCTTTCGGGTAAGCCATGCGCAATGCTTGCAAGTATGTAATCCTTATTCAGATTCTCAACGACGCTAGCACGAGTTATTCTGGCCTCCTGTGCAATCGGCCCAAGCGCTAAGGCGAAAGATGGTAGAATAAGATGAGATACGGCATCTACGAACACCGAAAAGTTTCCTGTAATAAGCGAATCTATTGTGAGCAGTCCTGTTATTCTTGGTGGCGGTACCACGCCTGGGCTAAGCCTTCCGACCGTAGGTGCAATTTGCAATATGTATCCAAAGATCAATAGGAATATTATCGCGAAGACAAACGCGGGGATTGTTACGCCTATGTATGCGAATCCCCTTACAAGGTTGTCAATCCAAGTGTTAGCCTTTCTACCCGCAAGCATGCCTATAGGTATGGCGATAATCACGTCGAATATGAGCGCAAAGAGTAGTAGCTCTAGCGTTGCGGGTAAGAACTCTGATATGTCTACCAGAACGTCGCGCCTTGTTACTAGCGACTCGCCCAAGCTACCGCTAAACACATCCCTTAGCCAATAAATGTACTGAATGGGTAACGGCTCATTGAGTCTAAGTTGTTCTCTGAGCTTTTCTATAGCCCATTCTGGAGCCCTAGGGCTCAGAGCCATCCTAGCAGGGTCTCCTGGCAAAACCCTGGCTAATGTAAATATCAGTATCGAAAGCCCTAACAACACAAATACTGTGTAGCCTACCCTTTTCGCAATGTATGTAGCAAGCCTCAACCTTAGCCCCGTCCAAAAAATAAAAAATTAGGAGGTAATATCCATTTTCTTAATTCTTACTTATTAAATTATCCGAACAGCTCTGCCTTCTTTTCGGGGAAGACCTCGATGAGTCTTAGGTCGAAGAAGTAGCCTAAAACTGGCACTCCTTCGCCTTTGGCAGCATACCAGTCAATGTAGTAAGAGTAATAGACCCTCCTCTCAACCATGTCGAATACGAACAGTGATGGACAAAGATCTACGATGTAGTGCTGTAGCTCGGCATATTTGGCAAACCTTTCATGAATATCGATAGTCGCTACAGCGTCTTCTATCATAGCATCTATCTCAGGGTCAAGTAACCACTCATTCTGCTCCCATGTGGGCGCAGACTTCGAGTGGTACCTAGACTCTAATATTGAGCCTGCCTCTAAATAGTGCGGGGCGACGAATATCGAGACTATATGCGGACTTGTCTCCGGTCTTGCCATAGCATCTATCACCGTTAACCATGGCACCTTCACGACTTTGACTTTGATTCCGATCTCTTCCATGTTCTGGGCAAAGAGTAGAGCAACCTTCTCCTCATCTGGAACCTCGGCTACCCACCAGTATTCAATTTCATATTTGTCGAGCTCAGGATAGTATTTCGACTTCATGAGCTCCTCTCTGGCCTTGTCTAAATCCCTCGTGTACTGAGGTACGGTTGGATCGTGCCCCGGAACTACCGCCGCTACAGGACCCCTAGCGGGCTTTGAACCTACAAATATTTTCTCCACTACGGTATCATAGTCAAAGGCATACGCCATGGCTTTCCTGAAGTGAATATCATCAGTGGGTGCCTTCTTCGTGTGTATCATTAAGTAAAACATACCGCCGCTTGGTATGTAAACGAGTTCTGCACCCCTAAGTTTTGCCATCTCAAGAAGGTTTTCATACGGCTGCCACTGGTCTGTTATATCAAGCTCGCCCCTTGCAAACATCGTTCTTATTGTAACGGGTTCCGTTGTACCGATGAACTTGACCTCGTCAGGTGCGTTTGGTTTAACGTATCCCCAGTAATCCTCAAAGCGCTCAAAGATCACGTACTCTTCAAGCTTTACTTCCTTTAACTTATATGGTCCGGAACCCGCATCGTTAGTTAATAACCAAGACTTTCCGTAATCTCCAAACTCTCCATAAGGACCTGGCGTCTTGATATTCTTCATGACTAGGTCCTTATTCAGTATATATAGCCTTACAAGCGTTGTCAGGAACGGACCGAATGTCGTCTTCAGTTTAAACTCGACAGTGTAATCATCTATTGCTCTAACGTCTTCCAAGTATGGCGAAAGCAAGTAGGAATATCCCTCACCAATCGTTACAAACCTTTTGGCCGAGAAAACAACATCTTCAGCTGTAAGCTCCGTCCCATCATGGAATTTTACGCCCTTTCTTAAGTAGAACGTCCAAGTGAGCCCGTCCGGTGAGACCTCCCATCTTTCGGCCAGATGAGGCACCACTTCACCAGTTTTTGTGGGGTAAACAAGCGTGTCATATAAGTTCACGAAGGCGCTCGAGCTAGCTTCATCCGAGCCTACAGCTGGGTCCAGTGTCGGAACGTTTGCAAACGATATCGTTAGGGTTCGCTTTAATACAGGTGTTGGCGTTGTTGGAGTAGGTGTTGGTGCAGGTGGCGCGGCAAGGTACCATGCTGCTGCGCCGACTATGGCTATGATAACTATGATTGCAATTACGGCCGCAACAACTGATCTTTTTACCATGTTTTTCACCTAAAGTTTGTAAATTTGTATCGCTTTTTCATTTATAAGTTTTTTGTAAATTTTTAAGTGAGAAAACTTCTTTTTAGCAACAAAAAATAAAGGGCAAAAAATTTTAAATACAGTGTAAAGTAAAAAATTGACTGAGGGTATATGGTTGGAAGATATGAATACGAGTTAGGAAAAGCTGCTGATGTTCTCGTTCGAGAACTTTTCAAGTTAAAGCCCGGTGAAACGTTCATCATAACTGCGGATACGGAATCCGACCCGAGGGTTGTGGACGCAACAGCCAGGGCCGCCTTCTCCGTTGGAGCCAAGCCGATGGTCATATGGTTGGCTTCACCGTTGGGGGTTGGAAAGGCAGCTGACCCGATGCTACCACTTAAACCCTTGACGGCCGCGTTGAAGGAGGCCGATGCATGGGTCGAATTCAACAATCAGTGGCTGCTTTACTCTACACCATGGGACATTGCCATGGAGGAGAACAAGAAGCTAAGGTATCTCTGCCTCGTCGGTATGGATGTGGACATGATGATAAGATGCATCGGCAGAGTTGACTTTCCAACTTTGAAGGAATTCCAGACGAAGGTTGTGGAGCTGACTAGGAAAGCCAAAAGGATGAGGATAACCACACCAGCTGGAACCGATGTTTCCTTTGAAAACGACCCAAGCAGGCCAATACTTTTAGAGGTTGGCTATGCCGATACGCCGGGACCTCACTTCATGTCTGGTCAAATAGGGTGGTCTCCAATATTTGAAACAATCAACGGAGTGATAGTGTTTGACGGGTCGCTCTCACCACCAATAGGTTTACTGAAAGAACCAGTTAAGCTCCACGTGAAAGAGGGCAAGATTGTAAAGATCGAAGGGGGCAAAGAGGCAATAGAGTTTGAAGCATGGCTAAAGAGCTTTGATGACCCGAACATGTTCTACATGGCACACGTATGCTATGGTTTCCATCCAAACGCAAAGCTGACAGGCGCAATCCTAGAGGATGAAAGGGTCTGGGGATGCACCGAGTGGGGAATTGGTAACGTGGGACCCATGTTGGCACCACCTAAGGGTAGGCCAGCAAAATCCCATACTGACGGAATATGCCTTAACTCTTCAGTATGGCTTGATGACGTTCAACTACTCGACAAGGGCAAAGTTGTTCATCCGGAACTCATAGAGTTGGCTAAGAAGTTAGGTAAAGCATAAAACAATATCTCTATAATTATTTTTATTTTGGGAGGTGATGTATTTGATCGATTTTGAGAAGATTGAGCAAGGCGTTATTAACATGTTTAGGGTCAATATGGGAGTTAAGCCGGGCGAGAAGATACTGGTCGTTACAGATTTTCCAACAGCAGAAGAGTGGAGAGTAAAATCGAGTGAGAAACTTTTGGATGCGCTTAAGAGATCACTCCTAGCCAAGATGGTGAGTGAGATTGCGATGAAGAATTTCCCCGAATGCACTGTTGAATTTTTCGCATACCCATCAGTCGGTAAACACGGAACTTATCCAGGAAAGGACGTCGAGGAGAGGATGAAGGCTGCTGACGTCGTTGTTGCAATAACAACATACTCGCTAACGCATACAGATGCACGAGTAAATGCATGTAAGGCTGGCGCAAGGGTTGCAAGTATGCCGATGTTCCTACCCGAGATGTTCTATCCTGGCGGACCAATGGCAGCAGACTACCAGAAGATTGCTGAGGAAACAAAGAAGATTGCTAAGTTGCTTACCGAGGCGAATAAAGCAAACATCAAAACGGAAACTGGCACAGACATAACGTTTAGCTTAGAAGGAAGAGAGGGAAAAGTAGATGCTGGTATATTTAGAGAGAGGGGCTCATGGGGCAACTTGCCCTCAGGAGAAGCTTACATAGCTCCCTTAGAGGGGACGGCTAACGGTAAGGTCGTCGTAGAAGTAGGGTGGTACCCAGACCTGAAAGAGGAGATGGTTTTAACCTTTAAGGACGGTTATGTGGTTGAGATCTCTGGCGGCGGTGAAGTGGGTGATAGATTCAGGAGTCTTTTGGCCTTGGAAAAAACCGAACAGCCCTATATTTCGAGAAGAAATCTGGCCGAACTTGGTGTAGGAACAAACCCATACGCAAGACGTCCGGACAACGTTCTGGAAGCGGAAAAGATAAGGGGCACCGTCCACATCGCGATCGGTGATAACTCGCACATGGGCGGAAAAGTTGAATCCGATATACATGAAGACTTCATAATACCGCGTCCGACGTTGACATTGGACGGAAAAGTTGTTATGAAAAACGGAGAGTTATTGATTTAAAAACTAAAAACTTTTTTAAACCTCTAAAACCTCACCATTTCTTTTGTGTATGTGGAGAACAATGGATGATGTAATCGCCTTTATGCCTTCTATTTTTAGTATATTTGTCTTTAAAATTTCTCTAAACTTTGATATGGATTCCGTTTCCATTATAGCTATGACATCATAATCTCCACTAACTTCAAATACATCGATTACCTCGGGTATATTGTTTAATATTTTACAAACGTGGTCAAGCTTGTTTGACTCCACGTATACGTGAAGAACCACGGTAATTGTCATTTCCTACCAGAGCAGTATCAAAATCAATATGCTTATTAATATTCCTCAAAATACGTTTAAATATTGATTTTATTTTTGTCAACCGCTAGATTATTCGGATTTGTTGCGAGAAAGAAGAAAAGTCGTTACGTTAAAAAGAGATATCGGTTGGCTTGGGTCTTTTGCCATCGGTTACGGTGATGTAGGTGCAGATATATTCTTGGCTCTAGGTGTTGTATTCCTCTATGCAGCAGGAGCAGCACCCTTCGCTTTCATGATCGCTGCCGCTGTCTACGTGCTTGTCGGACTGACATATGCAGAGTTAAGTTCCGTCTATCCCTATGCGGGAGGGAGCCAAGTCTTCGCCCTCAGGGGGCTCAACAGCTTGTTTGGATTTTTAGCAGGTTGGGCGCTAATGCTAGACTATGTAATATGTATATCGTTGTTCTCTCTTGCTGCCGCTGGATATCTTAAGTTCCTTTTACCTGAGCTCTATACTTTGAATCTGGGTATATCCCCGCTAGGTTTGATAGCGCTAGTGCTTGTGATGTCTCTTCTACTCATCAATTATGTCGGTATAAAATACTCCACAAGCTTCACGACTATGTTGGTCGTGTTTGGTCTGGTAATCGAGGCGATCATACTGCTTCTAGGTTTTACACTATTATTTAATACGGAAACCATGTTGCATCAATTGAACATTTTTGGAAATCCCAAAGTCTTATCAGAGGTGGAATATTTCTTCCCCGGGTCGACACAATTCAATAATTTTGTCTATGGAATCACAGTAGCTATTGCTAGCTTTATCGGAATAGAATCCATATCGCAAGCGGCAGAGGAAACGAGAAAACCGTACAAATGGATACCGAAAGCCGCCAAGCTCACCATATTAGCGGTCATGTTATCTGTTCTTCTGTTCGCATTTTTAGCATCCGGTAGCATGAGTTGGGAAACAATAGCAATATCTTACGAAAATTCCGTTGCCGTTTTAACTTCAAAATTTCCAGTTATAGGCCCGTCCTTCTCAACAATAGTCGCCATAACCGCATTCATTCTTTGCTACGCTTCTGCCAATACGGGTGTTATAGGTATCTCTAGGCTCATGGCCAGCATGGGCAAGTTTAGGCTCATGCCTAGATGGTTCTATCACATACATCCGGTATTTAGAACACCTACAAGGACGTTACTCATTTTCGGATGTATAGGGGCGCTATTAGCTTTGATAGGTGACATTCCCTTCGTGGTCAGCCTATACAACTTCGGTGCACTATTGAGCTACATGATTTTGATGGCTAGCTTTATCAGGCTTCGAATGGTTGACCGCGACGTCTACCGTCCTTGGAAAGTACCTTTAAACATCAGCCTCAAGTTTAGGGGCAAGGTCGTTGAGCTACCATTAGTAGGACTAATAGGGTTGCCTGCCACGTTTATTCTATGGTTACTCGTGGTAATATTACATCCAAACGGGAGGCTGTTTGGTTTTATTTGGGTTGCGATAGGGCTGGCTTTGTATGTATTCTATCGTAAATCACATAAACTTCCGCTGATAAGCAACGAGGAAGGCTCATGGGTAGTGCCCTCGTCCTACGTTATGGAGGTAGCCGTTTTAGTGGATCCGATGGAGGACTACGAGGCAATCAAAAAGACGATACGTCATTCATATGACAAGAGGTACAAAATAAGACTTCTAAGCGTTATAAATCACATCGCGGAAAAAGAGCCAAACCTAAAGGAATTGCAGACATCGGTACTAAGCGACCTTGAAAAGTTGGCGATCGAGCTTAGAAAGGAAGGCTACGAGGTAACCTATGACATCTTCTTGGGAGACTTCGAAGAAGCGATCAAGCAAGAGATTTCTGCTTTCAACGTAGATTTTATAATTTACATAAAACCCTCTTTCAAAGAAACACTGGTTGGTAAGCACCGTGAAGAAACCATAAACAGGTTATCGCAAGAATATCCTGGACGGTTTATGATATTAAGAAAAGCAGAATAATTACAGAATTAAATTCGTTGTGTGAACGCTTCTAAGCAGTATGGTTGGAGATTTTAACATACCACGCCTCCTAGATCGCTACCGTTTGATTATTAAAAATCAGGTTGGCGCCGCGGGTCGGATTCGAACCGACGACCAACGGGTTAACAGCTTCAGCCCCTCTATAGGGTCCGCTGCTCTACCGAGCTGAGCTACCGCGGCTTAATTGTTAGAATATTATGCAGGACGTTTTAAATTTTTAGTTAAATTTGCTAACCCATAGATATTGAAACGTATTTTGATTTGTTATAGCTTTCAAGATTCTTTCTTCTTTTAAGGGCGGCCCTTATAAATCCTAGGTATGCCGCCTCAGGTTTCCCTGGTCTTGAGATAAACTCTGCATGGTATTGGGTTGCTATAAAGTATGGATGGTTCGGTAACTCAATGATCTCAACTCTTCGACCATCTTCGGACATGCCCGAAAAGATCATGCCTGCACGCGTTAATATATCCCAGTATGCCGGATTGACCTCGTACCTATGACGGTGTCTTTGACGTATTATGCTGGAATTGTAGAGCTTATGCGCCAACGTTCCTGGTTTTATGAGAATCTCGAACCCTCCGAGCCTCATCGTGCCCCCTAAGTTTTCAAGATTACGTTGCTCCGGTAAAAGGTCTATAACTGGATGCGGTGTATTTGCCGATACTTCCGTGCTGTTAGCGTCCTCAAGACCGCAAACATTTCTCGCATATTCAACGACTGAGAGTTGCATACCAAAGCATATTCCGAGAAACGGTATGCCGTTCTCTCTAGAATACTTGATCGCGTTTATCTTCCCCTCAACACCCCTTTGACCGAATCCGCCCGGTACTAATATTCCATCATACCTACTAAGCATGTTTACCCTTTCAGGATTTAGCTCAAACTCTTCTACGTCTATCCAATCTATAATCGCCTTTGCGCCTGCATAAGCTGCTGCATGTATTAGCGCCTCCCTTACGCTAACGTAAGAATCTGTGAGCTTGGTATACTTGCCACACACGGCAATCCTAACTTCTTCTTTGGCATTCTTCATCGAGGTGACTATATCGCTCCACTCCTTTAGCTTTGGCTGTCTCCAGCTAAGGTTAAGCCTGCCGGTTATAAAAACACCCATGCCCTGCTCTTCCAGTATTAGTGGCACCTCGTACACGTATTCTACATCGTAGGAGCAAAAAACTGCGCTCTCCGGAAGCGTCCCGAATAAAGCTATCTTACTTCTCGTCGCTCTATCTATCGGCTTTTCGCATCTTGCCACTATGGCATCCGGTTGTATGCCTATCCTGCGTAGCTCGTTTACGCTATGCTGCAAGGCTTTTGTCTTAAATTCCTCGGTAGCCTTCAGTATAGGTACCAGAGCTACATGGATGAAAAGTGTGTTCTCGAAACCTTCCTCGAGACGCATTTGTCTAGCAGCCTCTAAAAATGGTTGTCCTTCTATGTCACCCGCCGTGCCGCCTATTTCAACAATGGCTATATCAACATCATTCCCTTCCGCAACCAACCTTATTCTACGCTTAATCTCATCGGTTATGTGGGGGACTATCTGGACACACTTGCCTAAGTAATCCCCGCGTCTTTCTTTGGTAATGACCTCCAAGTAAACCTGTCCTGTCGTGATATTGTTGCGCTTCGAAAGTGTGATATCTAGGAACCGTTCATACCATCCTATATCTAAGTCGGTTTCGCCACCATCGTCGGTAACGAAAACTTCACCGTGAGCATACGGGTTCATCGTACCACTATCAACATTTAGATAAGGGTCTATCTTGATGGCAGTTACCTTATAACCCCTAGCCTGCAAAATCCTGCCAACAGAAGCCGCGACTATGCCCTTACCAACCGACGAGACTACGCCGCCTGTTACGAAGATATATTTCGGCACAAAAATGATACTTTAGAGCTTAATATAAACATTTGTAAAAGGCTCTCGGCGATTTTACGAACGTTGCTACTCATAGAAAATTTTTGGCCAGAAAGGTTTAAAAGTTAGGCACTACCTAACATAGTCGTGCCTAGAAATCTTAGCAGGATTGAATCCTGCTATCTCAAACGCATATACACATCAACCGTCGAGGACGGAAGGCAGATTACGAGCGGCGATCTTGCTAAGATGTTTAACGTTAAAACGCCCTCGGCAATAGACGTTTTGAACAAATTAGAGAAGAAGATGTACATCAAGAAAGAAAAGTACGGACACATCACATTGACCCAAGCGGGCTATAGGGTTGCGGTCGAGCTATTACACGCCCACAGGGTCTTTGAAGTTTTTCTTGTTGAGACCCTCAAAATGAAGTCAAATGAAGCGTGCGAGGTAGCGGATTATGTGGATCATGTACTCGATAAGGAGGTAATAACTAGGCTTTGTGCCTACCTCAATAAACCCGAGAAGTGTTGTCACAACCGTACCATAATCCATGTAGGGTGCGAGGCGAGGAGAAAATGAATCTGAAACCCGCGTTTTTAATGTTCCTTATATTGGCCCTGCTCCTCTCAGCACAGCTTACTGTTAACGCGACCGCAAAATTGATTGTTGTGGTGTCTACGCCGACGTTAGTACCACTAGTCAAGTCGGCTGCTGGAGATTACGTTGAAGTCATAAGCGTGGTGCCGTTTGGGACAGACCCGCATGAGTACCAACTCGTTCCCAAGGATTTGGAAAAAGTATCTAACTCGGACCTGCTAATCATTACAGGACATTTCAAATGGGAGGAGGAACTCGCATCGTTCGTAAATCGTGGTTCAATCTTAAAACTACACGAAGCGTTAGGTGGAAAGCTGAGATTGCTTAACCTTCCAAATGGTGACATAAATTTACACGAATGGTGGCTTTTGCCGCATAACGCCAAGCTCGCCATAAGAGAGATAGCGTCCAGATTAGCGGCGATAGATAGCTACAACGCCAAGATTTACGCGAGTCTTGCCGAAAAATCCGTAGAATCTATAGACAATGTCTTAGCTGAGGCTGAGAGAACGTTAAGTGAAAAAGGCTTTACCGGCAACGTCGCAATCTGCTCAACACCAATCGAGCAATATCTACTCGAAGGGTTTGGTATGCGTTGCATGCTTGTATTGGAAGAAGAGGAGTTGACCGGTGTAAAGCCCCTAACCCTTGAGAAAGCAAGAACGATGCTCGCCGATAACTCTCTCAAAGTAATTGTGTTAGCTGACATCAGCGAAGGTACTAGTGGGGCAGATGCTGCAAAGAAGCTTGCTGAAGAGACGAACACGTACCTCCTAAAGCTCATTGTGATGTCAAAAAATGACTGGGATTACGAGACGCTTCTTGCGTATAATGCGGGATTAATTAGTAGTGTGCCTGGTATATCAAGGACGAACTCCGGAACGAGTACGCTCATGAGCATATTGGTCTCGGTATTATCCGTAGTTGTCGTACTCGAGGCAATATTCATACTAAGGTTAAGGGTGAAGAGGTCATGAAGTCTGTCGAAACTTCAGGATTAACCGTTAGGCTGAATGGCTTCGAGGCACTGAGCAACGTAACTCTATCTCTGAATCATCCAACATTTACGGCAATCATAGGACCAAACGGTGCTGGTAAGACTACGTTACTCAAAACGATTCTCGGACTCATAAGACCACAAAGCGGAAACATCAGGGTTATGGGATTGGATCCGATAAAAGAACCAAAAAAAGTTAGGTCGATGGTTGGTTATGTTCCACAGAGGGATAGGACATCTATCTTCGTTCCAATGAAGACAAAAGACGTCGTAATGATGTCAAGACTAGCGTCGAAAAGACCGCCGAGGTGGGCAACGGAGTATGATGAAATCGTTGTAAGAAAAGTTCTACGAATTGTGGGGGTTGAAGATTTAGCGGATAGAAGGTTTGACGAGCTTAGCGGTGGACAACAACAGAAGGTCCTGATAGCTAGGGCCATAGTCTCCGAGCCCAGACTATTATTACTCGATGAACCTTTTAATGGCATTGACGTGAGAAGTCAGTATGAAATAACGAATCTCATCACTGGCCTGAAAGAGAGCGGTGTCTCAATTATAATTGTCACACACGACGTGAGTGACATCATTAACCTTATCGACAACATTGTTATATTATACAGAAGGGTTATAGCGGCAGGTAAACCAGAAGATGTTCTGAAAGAAGACATTTTGAAAAGCGTGTACGGTGATAGAATCAGGGTTTGTTCTTATGAACCGTGTTTAATGTTCGTACCGAGAGATTCACATGGTTGACCTATTATCGCCTTTTTTGATAAAGGCCTACGTTGCCGTTCTAATTATGGCGGCTACATCTATAATCGGCTCTATCTCTGTGCTGAGAGGTATTGCCTATATGCCCGCCGAGGCGGCTCATACGGCATTAGGCGGTGCGGCCTTGGGAATCCTGCTCGGTTATGTGGCTAACATAACAGTAGACCCATATGTGGTTGCGGCAATTTTCGCCAGCATCACGACGCTTTTTGCAGGCTACGTGGGAAGAAAGGGCGGCCCAGAGGCGGTTGCGACAGCACTTGCTGGCGCATTAACGCTTGGTGTCTCCATTTATGCGTTTGTGAGATACATTTTGCCCGCACAACTTAGGGTCGTTTTGGACGGCTATCTTGTAGGTGACATACTTCTCCTAGGAGACTCGGATATAGTTACGCTCTCGATTCTAACTATTGTATGTATGCTCATCTTTGCCATTTTCTACAACGAGATAATTTATGTGTGCTTCGACCCTGAAGGTGCCGAAGCCATGGGCATGAATGCCTCCTTCTACGACTTTATGATTTTCTTCTTGATAGGTTTAGCTGGTAGTGTGGCAACTAAGACCGTAGGTACCCTTATCGTCTATGCTCTCATGATAGCGCCGGCCATAACGGCAAAAGAGCTATCAAGAAGTATTAATGGTATGCTGACCCTTAGCGTAACCCTCACCCTCGTAGCAGGTTACGGAGGCCTGGCGTTTTCTATTATATTCAACATGCCAAGTAGCGGCTCCATAGCAATATTCGCGAGTGCTATATATGTGGGCACGATATTAGCCAAGAGACTGGCTCCAAAGCGGTGAAGGTATAATTACGGCCTTGTTTTATGAAAAGATAAAAGGGTGAATGGGCCGGTAGCGTAGCGGAAGCGCGCCCGCCTCGCACGCGGGAGGTCGCGGGTTCGAGTCCCGCCCGGTCCACTCCTAATTAAGTGCGAAACCTTTTTTATAGGGCAGCGTCTCTAACTCTCTTGAGTTGGAATGGGTAAGAGAGGAGTTAGCAAATACTTAGTTTATCTTCAAGATGAACAGGTTGGTAGATGGCTTAAGAATCTTGCTCGGGAAGTCCTATAACTGCTGAGGTTGCTTTGAGAAGACTTAGTAAACTATGTGAGCTTTTTAGGATCGGAAATCTAACTATTCTCGGCTTAAATCTCGCATATCTTCCGTTAAAGCTACTGAAAGTATTTGCTAGAGTTTCAACAGACCTTCTAGCCTCTCTATAATCTTCTGAAAAAGCAACAAGTCTAACGAGAACACTAAAGCACGGAAGGGAAAGCTTTCTCAATATTTCCTGAGTATAAAGTGCTTCTAGCATCTTTTTATCGATTTCTTCAATATCTGGTTCTGGTAATAATGGGATGGGGCATATTACTTATGTGAAAGTGTTCAATTTCTTTTTACTACACCACCAAAAATTTTCCTAAAAAGTAAAGATTGACCGAAGTTTGACGATAAATAAGCATATAGATATCCAATAGGAACATTTTCTCTGAATATCACCCTTAATTAATGTTCAGAAACGCCAATATAACTCTTCCAACACTTCCTGATCTTGTTACAAGTATCCAATTATTTTGAACTAAATACTCTTTACCCAAATTTTTTACTCTTTTCCCTGTAAATACGAAATTGAGTATGTCTTTAGATGATATAAAGGGGACTCCATTTTTCGTGTAAGTGCGCTTAAATCTAGATGGATAGAAAATCTTATTACAAAATTCGTAAATGTATCGCATAATTTAAATTAGTGAAAACTAAATAAGAAACTAAGGAGGAAAAAGGAAATGCCGCCCAAAATCGAGGAGGTAGAAGTTAGTGAAAAGGAACTTGAAAATCTTTTAGTGGAGAACCCCGACGCTATTGAAAGAGGTATGAAAATTTTAGGACGTCAAATACAAACTGATAACGGACCTTTAGACATTTTGGCTGTTGATGAGGATGGAGTATTGACTTTAATTGAGTTGAAGAATGAGGTTGATGACGGACAATTGGACCAAGGATTACGTTATTATGATTGGGTTAGAACTAACATTCAATGGATCTCTCGGAACTTTAAAGAGGTTGATGCTGAGCAAGAGCCAAGGTTGATTCTCATTGCTCCAGCCTTCTCTGATAATCTACGAAGGATTGCAAAATACGTAAACGTGAACCTGGATTTAATAGAGTATCATGTTATTCAACTTCCCGATGGAAAAAGAGGGGTTCTTTGTCATCGAATAGAAACTGGAGGCCCTCCTGAACCACCAGTTGTTCCTACAAGAGAGGGTAACTTAAAACGTATCGAGAATGAAAAAGTAAGACAACTTTGTGCAGAATGTCTTAAGGAATTGGAGAATAAGGGGATTGAAATAAGACCGATACAAAACTATTGGTTTTCTATATGGTACAAAGGTAAGCGGTTTATGTATCTTGGTTGTAAAAAGAAGTTTTTTGTTTGTGAGATACAAAAACCAGATGGGTCATGGACTAAAAGAATAAGGATCACGATAAAAGAGGAGTGGGAAAGGATGTTTAATAACGAAGTTATGCCAACTATAAGTAAAATCGAGTCTGAGTAAGAGTATTTTGATGAGCGAATTATTTAAGGAATTTAACGGATACATTAAAAACTACTAGACTTTGTTTAGAAACTTACCCAAGTTACCGACAATAACATAATCACAATGTGGACATTTCCCATTCCTTGCTTTCAAAGATTCATAAGATATGGGCTTCTTGCATCTAGGAGATTTTATGTTTTTCTTTTAGCCATGCTTCTTCCTAATTTTCAGCCAAATCGAGCACCATAAAATTATCCCTATAGCACTTAAAATAATTCTCATATCTCCTATTCCAATAATAATATTTCTGAGCGTTACTTCTTCAGAAGATAATTCATTTATGATCTCCCAAGTTTCACTGGTATAGAGAATTGCCTCCACTGTAAAGTTAATGAGCATGTAAATAAGTAAGGGAAGTAAAGAACCCAGCAAAGCTCTTGTAAATTTTCTCTTTATTGAGTAAACCAAAAGAATAAGAAGAGAAGCAAATACCGAGAGTGAGAATAAATTTCCTTGAACAAAATGTAAGATTCTAAAGTTAGCTTTTTCTAGGGAAACAAATAAAAAACCTGTTAAAATAAAAGCTAGGAATGAAACTCCTATGGCTAAAGCAACTTTTTTAGCTTCTGGTATTTTTCACTTCACTTTAACCTTTTTATGAAAAACCATGCTATAACTAAGATTTGTTTTGAAATATAACTTTAAATTTTTCAAGTAGGACGATATGCTACTATGATACCCACTGTTCAACCCAACGACTTAGAAAGCTTATCTTTGGGTTGCATGTAGGTTGCTAAGAAATTAATAAAATTGAGTAGTTAAGCCTATGATTGCCTTTTAATACCTTCCGAGGAGCTTTCCCTGTTTTAATCGGAGCTATCGAGGCGCTTAAGCTCATTGATGATGGAAGAGACCTTCTAGATAGATTCTTATGAGCAACGAAGTGAGGTGGGTTGATTTGAACAGAAAAACCGTCATCATGATCATTCTTGCAGCGGCAATCATGGTTAGCGTATTTTACGCTTGGTACTTTCGACTTTATGGTGCTACAGAGACGTTGAAAGAAGATTTTGAAAACGGGTTCGATGAATGGGTCGCAAATGCGGATGTGCCACTTGACCCCAACAACTCTGGGCACCTCATCGAATGGAGCATAACACATTCAAACGACGTCGCTAGCTCCGGCCGATACTCATTAAAGTTTTTCATTGACGGACGGCAGGACGATGGAACAATATGGATAGAGAAAAATAGCTGTACAAAAAGGCACTCAAATACGAGTTAACATCTTCTTTGACTTCTATAGTGACCATGAAAGCCTCGCAAACACTAGAGCTGTCATATGCGCTTATGCTGGCGTACAGAAAGCCAGAGCTGAGGAACATTTCACCGTAATTGGAAACGCGAACGAAGTTGAGGGCTGGAAAAGATACAGTTACACGACAAACATAGACACTGGTTCCAGTGAAGAAATATGGGTCGCGCTAGGCATCTCAGTACGCTGGGAAACTCACATGACGTACTACATCGACAATGTTGAAGTGAGAATCCTTTACCTTTAAATATATCGTTGAAGCTTTCTGCTGGAACTGTAACCCTTTTCGCATTCGATGAAGGACAAGGGTTAAGCGAACACACAGCACCATACAATGCTATGGCATTCGTACTTGAGGGAGATGTAGAAATAACCATCGGTGGAGAAGGCGAAGTGGTGATACTGCCTGTTAACAAGCCTCATGTGGTGATAGTAAAAAGAAATTTAAAATACTCCTAATAATGATTAGGTCATAACCTAAACCCAAGAGCTCACAAAATAATGAAATTTTTATTGGGAGAAGTTTTGTTTTTCGAAGTTAAGAGTGTCCATTTCAACAGCGTGGCTTGTTATTTCTAGTGAGCAAGCGTGGTACTCAGAGCAGAATTTTTCGCATTTTTCTGCCCATATTCTCTCCTTATAGGCAAGACCGCATTCTTCGCAAATATAGAAAGTGAGCCCTTCTTTTTTCACTTCTTTCACCATGACAGCTAAGCATCCCCCTAATTATGTGAGAAATGACTTCGGGTATTTGAGGTTTTGGGAGAAACATGCATGTGTTATATCTATGGAAGTTAGCCTTCCATCTTCAGCTAATGTTTTCTATTAATCTATTTCTATGTTTAAGAATGTTCTTACGAAAAATCCTATGACAAACGTCAAGCCCGCTATTCCCAGGCTGATTAACGTCATTTCTAGAAACCTCCTTCTAAAGGGTACATCTTTTGCAACTGATATGTAGAATGTGAATAAGAAGATAACGATGATTGCGTTCACTATTGTCAAGCTTAGGCAAGCATACACATTCGTGAGAATCAGGTATGGTGCTATCAAAAACAGAACTGCAATGATATAAGCGATGCCGGTGTATGCCGCAGCCTTAAAGGGATTTTTGTTACCCCCCTCCGATTTGGTCGATAAGTATTCTGATGTGGCCATCGACAGCGACGCTGCAACTCCCGTAATCAGCCCAGTCATCGCGACAATGCGTGTGTTTTGAAGGGCAAAAGTATAGCCTGCTAAGGCACCAGTAAGCTCCACAAGCGCATCGTTCAAGCCTAAAACCATGGATCCAACATACCTCAACTTTTCCTCGTCAATTAGATTTGTAAGTTGATTTTCATGTTCATCCTCGTCTTCTATAATGTCTTTGGCGTCGGGCACAAACTCGGATATTTTTTCATAAATTGCTTGAGCCTTCTCTTCGCCTTTTTCCATAAGCTTTATTCCAAAAGTTATCCCAAAAATTTTTGATATCAAAAAATATTTCCATACCCTCAGGTTGTTCGGCTTTACATCCTTGTGAGTGTGTTCTCTCCAAAAATTGTAATGTCTTAATTCATCATCTGAAATACGCTTTAAAACTTCCCTATTTTGCGGGTCTTTTACTGACCGTGCCAAGCGCTCATAGATGAAATGTTCCGTAATCTCGTCTCTTTGAGCATTTATTATGAGCTTTTCAACTTCTTTATCCAGCATCTTTATTATAGTAGTAGGTCTCAATCATCTAATAAAGATGTTGTCCCTTAATTTTTTGGATGGTTAAAGGTTACTTTGCCGTTAATTGTGTCAGAATGTGTTTTAGGGAAGCTGTTGCTACGCAGACGTACAGGTCTGCGGCGCCATAGTACATGTATATTGTGTCACCTCTAACCACCGCGCCGCATGGGAACACCACGTTTCTTACGTAGCCTTCCCTTTCGTAGCTTGTGAGGGGTTCAAGTAGGTAGCCGGTGGTTCTAGCGATGACGTTTTCAGGGTTTTTTGCGTCAAGCAGGGCCGCTCCAACCCTGTATACGTTGTCTGCTGAAACTCCGTGATAGAATAGAAGCCAACCACACTCTGTTTTTATGGGCGGTGTTGCCAATCCAACTTTTTTACCGTCCCACATGCCAATCCTAGGCCTTATAAGTTTGAAACTCAAAAGCTTGTTGGGGTCTATCGAATCCAAGGAGCTTATGTAATCGTACACTATGTTTATGCCTCCTGTCCTGTGAATGAATATGTATTTGCCGTTTATTTGTTCTGGAATTATGCAGGCGTTCTTGTCGTCGATGCCCGGAGGCGAAATTATCTTGGGTTTTTCCCAGTTCCACTCGTAGGCTAGAAAGTCGTCCACTTTGATGGATGTAAGAGCCACCTTTGGTGGATTGACATTGTCGTAGGCCGTATAGAACATGTACAACTTATCCCCAATTCTTACTATTCTCGGGTCCTCGCAACCTGAATGACCCGGTGTCAGCTTCATTTCATAGGCTTCTCTTGGAACGTATATCGGCTTGTCTAATCTTTCAACGATACTGAAACCATCTTTTGTGACGGCTAACCCTATGGTTGAAGTTTTATCAGTAGACAGAGCTCTATAGAGAATGTATATTTTTCCTTCAAGCTCTATGGTCGCAGGATTGAAGGTTGCAAGACTTTCCCAATCATGTGCTGGATTAGGCTTAATTATCGGGTTTTGAGGATATCTGGTGAACGCTGGCATAGCCTTAGCCTTCATAACATCCATAATCTCCTTCACTTTAACTGTTGCCAAGCAGCATGTAGTGTCGGCTGCACCATAATATATTTTCAGTTTACCATCCTCGAGCAGTGCTGACGTTGGAAAAACAACCCTCGGCACATGTCCATAATATTCGTAGAACTCCTCAGCCACCATGAAGGGGTAGTCCGTTTTTGCCAAGACCTTCCTTGGATCTTTTAGGTCAAGCAAAAGCGCTTCAATACCGAAGACACGGCTTTCAACATCATGTAGGAAGTAGTTTTGAATGTACGAGTATATGAGCAGCCAGCCATCCTTCAGCTTTATCGGCGGGGCTCCAACCTCTATGTGATCTAGCGAACTCCTCCTCGGGTCAGGGGTCAAAACATGTTCCTTAAGGTTTTTGTACCAATCCTCCATCTCGCTGTACCAGAAGGCAGGATCATCTCCGAGTTGTGCGATCCCAATGTAGGCTGGAGGTCTGTCTGTATTAACTGTTAAGACGGCGGTGAGTTTTCCACCTATGCGCTCTGGAAAGAGTGCCATGGCCTTAGCGTTAAAGGGTGTGACCAAGTATTTGTTCTCAATGGTTTTCAAATCCCTGCTGATAGCAACACCAACCCTGATTCCCTCAGCCCGAGGAGGCATGGTAGATATAGCCGTGTAGAAAATGTAATATTTCCCATCAATGTACGTTACCCTAGGATCCTCGCATCCAAACCTTTCCCAATCCTCTTCTGGAAATATGAACCTCCTCCTATCTGAAAAGTTCACACCATCCCTACTTTTTGCTATGCCTATAGAGCTGAAGCTCGAACCTTGCTTCTTAAGCAGGTCCGAGGACGATATGGCTCTGTAAAGCATGTAGTAAGTTTTGCCCCTCTTAATCACACTCGGATTGAAAACGGCGTAAGCCTCCCAAGCCCTTTCACGGGTGGGAGACAAGATAGGGTTGTGCTCGTACCTCTCCATAATTCTCACACCCAACAATTGTTTAGAGATAAACAAATATAAACAGTTCTAAAACATTTATTATGTTGCACTTTTATAATATATTGTTATATGGCTTTGCTTGAGAAGTACTGGGGCAATCCGATAATCTCCCCTGAACCCAGCCATCTTTGGGAGTCCTTCCAAACATTTAATGCTGGGGCAATCCTGCTAAACGGCAAGATTCATCTGTTATACAGGGCTGTTGGTGACGATTGGGTTTCAAGGTTTGGATACGCTTCCTCAGAAGACGGGTTTAAGATGGATGAGAGGCTTCCAACACCTGTTTACGAGAGAGCCTTTACCATGGGACCGTTCACGTCTTTTTCACCTTCAGGTGGCGGCTACTATGGTTGCGAAGACCCTAGGCTTGTAGAGCTCGAAGGTAGAATTTACATGACTTATAACGCATTTGGTCCACAAGAATTGAGGGTTGGCTTAACGTCCATCTCCGTCGAAGATTTTTTGAACAAAAGATGGAGATGGAGCAACGAGAAACTCATCACCCCTCCAAACGAGGTCCATAAGAACTTCGCAATCTTTCCAGAAAGGATATGCGGTAGAATCGCAATCCTGCACAGCATCTCTCCAGAAATATCAATAGCATATTTTGAGGATCTTGAATTTGCGGAGGGTGAATGGGTGAGAAGCCACTACCATCCGACGGCAGTTGCTGGGGGATGGGAGGCTGAAGTAAAGGGATGCGGCCCTCCTCCAATAAAAACTGAAGAGGGCTGGTTGCTATTTTACCACGCGATAGATAAGGGAGAACCTTGGAAATACAAGGTAGGGGCGATGATTTTAGATTTGGAAAACCCTGAAAAAGTGCTTTACAGGTCAAAAACACCCGTTCTTGAACCGGACCAATGGTACGAAAACAGCGGTTACAAACCTGGAGTCGTCTATACGTGCGGGGCTGTCGTAAAAGGTGGAAGGTTAATCCTGTATTATGGCGCAGCAGACAGCTATGTGTGCGTTGCTCACGCGTGGTTAGATGAATTTCTCTATGCATTAAAGGAGAGGAAGGAAATCCATTATCAAAAGGAAAACATGGATCCGCATGTGACTTAGCTCGTGAATGACGCTCCCCTTATGCGTCTAAATTACGAGTTTATCCTCCACAAAATTAAAATACGATTTGTCGTAAAAATATTTTTTGGTGTTCGTATAAATGTCCTCGGTTGAGGAAAAAGTCACCCCTGTAATTGAGGAGTATCTTGAATGCATCTATAGGCTCGAGGAAAAATACGGTGTAGCCAGAACTAAAGACATCGTTATCATGATGAAAGTAGCTCCGGGTACTGTAACGAATACTGTTAGGTTGCTGAAGAGGAAAGGGCTTGTTACGCATCAGCCTTACCGTGGCGTTAAGCTTACGGATAAGGGCCGCAGGTTAGCCATTCAGGTGGTAAGGAGGCACAGGCTTTCTGAGTGTTTGCTTGCAGACATCCTTCACATAGATTGGGAAAAAGTTCACGAACTTGCCTGCAATCTTGAGCACAGCCTAACTGAAGAAATTATTAAGCCTTTGGAGAAGGCTTTGAACCATCCAAAAAGATGCCCTCACGGAAACCCCATTCCGACGAAATGTGGAGGAATAATTGAGGAGGAATCGGTTCCTTTAACAGAACTTGATGTTGGCGCTCAGGGTGTTGTTGCGAAAATAGTAGATGAGCATAGAGACGTACTACAGTACTTGGGTAAATTAGGTGTTTTCCCCGGAACCTCCGTAAAAATTTTGGAAAAGAATCCTGTAGACGATTCAATCACGTTAATGATTGAAGATGCCCGTCACATGCTAAGCCGTCGAATAGCATCTGTCGTCTATGTTAAGCAATCGTGTTGAAAATAGTGATCTAAATGATTAAAAGAACGATTCCGCTAACTGCATTGAAAGCTGGAGAGACGGCGACGATAGTTTCTATAGACGCTTTTTTCGGCAAGGGATGCGGAAAGAGATGGGGGTTTGAAAAGAGGCTTATGGATATGGGTTTAACGCCTGGCACGAAGGTTACCGTTGTAAAGTCTGCTCCATTCCATGGACCTATTGAAATTCTCGTCAGGGGCTCGAGACTTGTACTTGGCAGAGGCGTTGCCGAAAGGGTTCTGGTTGAGGTTGAAGAATGATGGTCGAAAAAAGGCTTCGCATAGCCTTAGCTGGAAATACGAACGTTGGAAAATCGGTCATATTTAATTATCTCACCGGCTTACATCAACATATTGGCAACTGGCCTGGAAAAACCGTGGAAAAGGCCGAGGGAACCCTCCATTTCAAAGGTTATACAATCGACGTCATTGACCTGCCCGGAATTTATTCTCTCTCCACTTATTCCATTGAGGAGCAAATTTCGAGGGAGTACATTGTTGTTGAGAAGCCGGATGTTGTGATAAACGTCGTTGATGCCTCTGTTCTTGAAAGAAACCTTTACTTCACGTTGCAGCTTATGGAGTTGGGCGTCCCACTTGTTTTGGCGTTAAACCAAGTTGACATTGCTAAAAGGAAAGGCATCGAGATTGATGTAGAAAAATTAGAAAAGCTTCTGGGCATACCTGTTGTTCCAACAGTCGCAATAAAAGGTATGGGGATTTCCAAGCTATTAGAAAGAGTTATTGGTGTCGCAGAAAGAAAGGAAACTCCGAAGACGGTAATAAAGTTTGGAAAAGAAGTTGAAGATGGAATAGCCAGGCTTGTAAAGATGCTGGAGGGGGGCCATCATCGCTATCCGCCGAGGTACGTGGCGATCAGACTGCTAGAAGGGGATGAGGAACTGGAAAAGGAAATGGAGCGGCTTAATCCTGAAGTGGTTGCTACAGCCAAGAAAATTTCAAGGGAACTCGAGGAACTCCACGGACATAGTTGTTCAACAGTTATAATGGCCGAGCGGTACGAAATCGCTGGCCGCATAGCTAGGGAGGTGCAAAAACTTGTACCCCCTATAAAACCGAGGTTTGAAGAATGCCTCCACAATCTTACAACCCATAAAATTGTTGGATACGTTATAATGGTTCTTTCACTCCTTGCAATATTCTATTCCGTCTTTACTATAGGAGGACACATCTCAGAGTTTTTAAATGAGCTATTTTATGGCACAGAACCACTCTTCTACGAGCTTTTTGGAATAGGAGCCATCGGAAAGCTAGTGTGGAGCGTAATGGAAGGACTTATCGCTGGTGTAACGATTGCGTTGCCGTACATCGTTCCATTCTACGTCATTCTCTACTTCCTCGAAGATTCCGGATACCTGAGCAGGATCGCATTTTTGATGGATAACATTATGCATAAAATCGGGTTACATGGGAAGGCCGTTATTCCGTTAATTCTTGGCTACGGGTGCAACGTTCCAGCCTGCTTGGGATGCAGGATCATGGAAACCGAGAGGGAGAGACTTCTCGCCGTTTTTGTAACGACGCTTGTACCATGTGCAGCCCGCACAATAATAATTCTTGGTTTAGTTGGCGAATACTTGGGTATTGAATATGCATTGGCGCTTTATATCTTCAATTTAGCGATAATATTCGTTCTTGGAAGGTTGGCGTTTAAGGTTCTGCCAGGTGAACCCACTGCCCTAATCATGGAAATGCACGATTATAGATTGCCTCACCTAAAAACTGTTTTGAAGCAAACATGGTTTAGGTTACTTGAATTCATCAAAATAGCTTTTCCACTCATAATTCTTGGAAGCTTTACGATTAAGCTCATAGAAGTTTTTGGCTTGCTTGAACCAGTGGCACTAGCTTTAAGTCCTATAACAGTTACATGGTTGGGGCTACCACTAATCGCGGGAATAACGCTGATTTTCGGAGTTTTAAGGAAGGAACTGATGCTCATCATGCTCGCAACACTTTTTGGAACGACAAACTTCGCAGAAGTCCCGGGGTTTGGTCCCATTCAGATGATTGTTTTCACAATAGTAGCAATGTTTTACATACCATGCATATCAACAATCGCAGCTTTGATAAAAGAAATCGGCTGGAAGAGGGCGCTACTCATAACAATCTTTGAGATAGCCTTCGCAATAGCATTAGGTGGGATAGCGTATAGAATCTTAACTTTCTTTTAAATAAGCGATTTCTCAATCCAATGCTCGCTCGACATCAAAAAGTTTATATTTAACAGTATTACGTTTTTTTAAAAAAGTAATACGTGATGCGTATGGTGAGCCAAGCTTTAGTTGAAAAGGCAAAGGAATTTCATGGACACATCTGTCCATTCCTTGTTCTTGGTTTGAGAGCCTCTGAAGTGGCTTTAGAAAAGTTGGGGTTAGCGAGGGCCGGTGAAAAGGAAACCATTGGTGAGGAAATTCTTGCTATTGTTGAATGCAATAATTGTTTTACTGATGGAGTGCAGGTGGCTACTGGTTGTACCCTTGGAAATAACAGCCTAATTTACGTCGACACCGGGAAAAACGCCGTAACGATAGTTAGAAGGAGCGACTGGAAAGGTGTCAGAGTTTACATAGATTCTGAAAAGCTTAGGGAGAAATACTTCAAAAAGGAAGCCACAGACCTCTTTGAAAAGGTTGTTATTAAAAGAGAAGGAACGGCGGAAGACTCCGAAAAGCTCAGTCGTCTATGGGCCGAGATAGGGCGCAACATGATGAACATGCCTGAAAGTGAATTCAAGGTCGAGGAGTTGAAGGTGAGAGCGATCGAAAGAGCGCCAATTTTTGAAAGCATCAAATGCGAAAAATGTGGAGAGCTTGCGATGAAGACTAGAATCGAATACGTGGAAGGTAAAGCCGTTTGCCTAGGATGCCTAGGTAAGTCTAACGCCGTTGTAGGGAGAGGCATCGTGCCAAACTTCGAATATCCGTTCGTGAGGGAGAAGAGATGAGCAGTAAGGGTTTAACGAGGATTCAGGTTGTCTTTCTGATCGCTGTGATCGTCGTGGCCGTGGCCTTATCCTATCTTGCGGTAGAATTCTATGCTTCGCCGGAGAGAACCTCTGAAACCTATGTAGAGGACATTTTAGGCCGCAAAGTTGCACTTCCCCAAAAAATCAACCGCGTGGTAGCCATAGGGCCGGGAGTGCTTAGGCTTGTATGTTACTTGAATGCTACGGATTTACTTGTAGGGGTTGAAGAAAGTGAGATGCGCTGGGGCTTCACCGGAAGAGACTATGCTATGGTATACGGCGAATCATTCCGAAATCTTCCAATAATCGGTCCAGGCGGACCTGGGAAACCTCCAGCACCAGAACTGATACTGGCCGTGAAGCCGGATCTGATAATTATGTCCCGCACTTACGCCGATATGTATGACCCAGATAGACTGCAAGCCGAAACTAACTCAACAGTAATCGTTGTAGATTACGGCCCTGCAGGTTCGTTGGATGTTAAAGGATTTGCTGATGCCCTTAGAATTCTTGGAATGGCTTTAAACAGAAAAGAGAGAGCGGAAAACCTCATAAAGTTTGTTGAAAGTTTACGCGATGATCTAAAGGCTAGAACAGAAAACGTTCTATCAAGACCCACGGTCTATGTAGGTGCGATTTCGTATAAGGGTGCACAGCCCTTTACGACAACCCAAGCGTCTTTTCCGCCGCTTCAACTCTTACATACTTCTTCGATAGCTGACAAATACTTTAACAAGACGGGAGTTTACTTCATGGATTTTGAGACCATAATACAGGAGCAACCAGAAATTATCTTCATAGATGAGGGCAACCTAAACACTGTCAAACAGGATTTCGATAAGGACCCGGGCAAATACTGTCAGCTGACAGCTTTTCAAAGTGGAAAAATCTACGGAACCTTACCATACAACTACTATCATACGAATATTGCTGTTGCATTGGTAGATGCTTACTATATAGGTAAAGTGTTGTATCCCGACCGTTTTGCTGACGTAAATTCAGAGTCGAAGGCTGATGAAATTTTCCAAGCTTTCCTAGGAAAACCGCTATACGAGCAGTACAAAGAGGCATATGGCGGGTTCAAAAACTTGTCAGAGATGTTCAGGTGTGAATAAAATTGTCAATCAAACGTTCCAACTATAAGAAGCTCCTAACACTGGTCTGCCTCACAATCATAATTTTTTTCCTTATACCACTATCCGCAACTTTAGGTTGGTATAAGGCCTCATTGCTTGACATTCTTAGAGTGCTTTTCATACCAGATAACAGTCCACTCTCTACGGTCGTTTGGGATTTGAGGCTTAGGCGTATTTTAGCCGCCTTGGTTATAGGAGCGGTTTTAGCAGGATCGGGAACAGCCATACAGGCCTCACTTAGAAACCCGCTTGCATCCCCATTCACGTTTGGCTTATCCTTCGCGGCTTCCTTAGGGGTTGCGGCGGCGCTCCTCTTCTTTCAAGAAGGTAGCATTCAAAGGTTCCAAATCTACTTCTATAACCCGTTTGTAGTATCCATCTTCGCTTTTCTTTTTTCGCTTATTCAAGTTATAGTGATTCTCTCGTTAGCCTATAAAGTTGGGCTCGGCGCTAGGGCCTTGGTTCTATCAGCTATCGCCATATCCTTCGTTTACCAAGCCATCCTATACTTGTTGCAATATCTGGTTCTTAACGAGATTCTCACATCCACAGTAATTTTCTGGACTTTCGGAGATTTGGGAAGAATAAGCTGGGGTGAACTTTATCTAGTTGCAGCCATGTCCTTGGCAATAGTTATCCCCTATTTCATTTACAGAAGCATGGACTACGACCTCATACTTGGCGGCGACGAACTCGCAAAGTCTGCTGGAATAAGTCCCGAGAGAATAAGGCTTGAAACAACAATTATAGCTGCCCTTGGAACAGCCTTAGCAACGTCATTCGTAGGTGTTATCGGCTTTATCTGTCTCGTGGCACCTCACGCGGCAAGGTTGCTAGTTGGGGGTGGACACAGGTATTTGATGCCAACCTCGATGTTGATGGGCTCAATAATACTGCTTGTTGCAGACGTTATTGGGCGAACCGCAATAGCACCAACAATAATTCCTGTGGGAATTATGACCTCCATGGTTGGTGCTCCTCTTCTAATTTACCTGCTAATAAAGGGGGGAAAGTATGGGCATAGAGATTAAAGTGAAAGATGTTAAAATTTACTACAAAAGCATTAAAGCTTTAGACGGCGTTTCGCTTGAGGTGAATAGCGGCGAAATTCTCTCCATAGTTGGACCAAACGGTGCTGGAAAAAGCACGCTACTCAAAGTTATTAGCGGTGTTCTGAAACCGAAAATTGGAGCAGTATACTTCGATGGAAGATTGCTACGCGAAATCCCGCAGAAAGAAGTCGCAATGAAAACGGGTCTCGTACCTCAGAGAATAAGTTCTACGGGAACACTAACAGTTTTTGATTTCGTGTTAACGGGAAGAAGACCGTACATAAACTTTATGCCAACGAAAATTGACGAAGAAAAAGCTTACGAGGCGTTGAAAAAGGTAAATGCGGCCCATTTGGTTAACAGAACGTTGGAAGAGCTCAGCGGAGGCGAGCTTCAACGCGTACTCATCGCCAGAGCTTTAGCCGTAGAGCCAGAAGTGATGTTGCTTGACGAACCGACAAGCAACCTAGACCTCAAATATCAACAAGAAACACTAAACCTTCTAAAAGTACTCCGTTCAAAAGGACTAACCATTATAATGACCATACATGACCTAACCCAAGCATATAGAATTTCGGACAAAATTTTAATGCTAAAAAATGGAAGGGTCTTCGCAACTGGAAAGCCGGAAGAAGTATTGACACCGCAAAACATACTAACCGTTTACGGCATCTCGACAATAATCCTTAAAGAGCATAAAATCATAACCCTAGCCGAAAATATCTAAACGCAACCAAAATGCACAAAAATGGTTTAAGGATGATTGATGCAACTTTACTGCTGCATGTGCCGCTTCTTTACCATTTTTCTAACGAGTTTTCTTAACTCGTCGGCGATGAGGACTGAGCTTGAGACGAGGAATATAGTACCCCAATCCCATATCGAGAGCGGAGTAGTGTCTAAAGCAACTTGCAACGGGAGCAATAACGTGGCTGAAACTTGTAGAGCAATAGACGTTACATTTGCCACAGCTAAATATTTGTTAGTGAAATACCCCAGCTCAAAGATCGATTTCGTGCTTGACCTGCAGTTTATTGCGTTAAATACTTGGAACATCGCCATCGTCGTGAATGCTAAAGTTCGAGCCTTAGTGATGTCTCCTTCATTCCATCCCCTCATGAACATGTATATGGTTCCCATCATCATGAAAATTGACACATACAAAATGGTAAACAGAATCTCTCGATTAATTACTTTCTCATTGGGTTTTCTCGGAGGTTTGTTCATCACGTCTTCTTCTTTCGGCTCCATAGCTAAGGGCACGACATGAAGGCCGTCGGTCACAAGGTTCACCCACAATATTTGAATAGGCTTGAAGAGTAATGGGAATTCCGGAAAGAAGATCAACGCAGTTAATATCGTTACAATTTCTCCAGCATTCGTGGAGAGTAAGTATTTCACAACTTTCCTAATGTTTTCGAATATTACGCGCCCCTCTTCGACTGCGCTAACTATGCTTGCAAAATTGTCGTCTGCAATAACCATTTCTGCGGCTTCTTTCGCAACATCAGTACCCGTAATGCCCATTGCTACACCTACTTCAGCCGCTTTCAAAGCTGGGGCATCATTGACACCGTCACCAGTCACGGCTACGACGTGTCCTTTACGTCTAAGGGATTCGACTATCCGGTGTTTATGAGTTGGAGATACGCGGGCAAAAACTGAAACGTTCTTTATAATATCATCTAATTCATCATCGCTCATATTGTCCAGTTCTGCTCCAGTTAAAACCTTTGAGTCGGGCTCTAGAATTCCAAGCTCTCTGGCAATAGCCTCTGCTGTTAACTTATGGTCTCCCGTCGCCATGATAACCTTAATTCCAGCTCTTTTGCAAAGTTGTACTGCTTGCTTCGCCTCGGGCCTTGGCGGATCGATCATTCCTGTAAAGCCTACGAAAATCAGCTTGGCAAGTTTCTGTTTAATGTTTTCCTTAAAGGTCTCAAGATTGTCTGGTTCTATGATTTTATATGCCATGGCAAGTACTCTGAGCCCTTCGCTGGCCATCTCGGTGTTAATTTTGAGAAGCTCCTCTCTTTCCTTAGGCGACAACTTTCTTATTTCACCATCTAGTAGAATGAATGAGCACATTTCCAAGACCGTCTCAGGCGCCCCCTTTACGTAAACTCTCAGATCCCCTTCGGGGGATTTATGAAATGTAACCATGTACCGTTCTTTTGGATCAAACGGAATTTCATCCACGCGCGGCAACTGTATTTCCAGCACTTCTTTATTGAGTCCCGCTTTTTCCGCAGCAACCACCAGCGCGCCTTCTGTCGGATCTCCATATATTTCCCAACGATATCCCTTATCTGTCTCGTGTTGCCTGAGTCTGGCATCGTTACAAAGCGTAGCAATTTCAAGTAGAAGACTAAGAGCATCGTCTTTCTTAGGGTCTATTGGGACACCGTCTATCTCGAATGAACCCTCTGGAACAAAACCCACGCCAGTTACGTTGACCATTTTACCGTTTACGAATATTTTTCGGACTGTTTGTTGATTAGTCGTTAAGGTCCCTGTCTTGTCTGTGACAATCGCCGTAACCGATCCTAAAGTGTCTATTGCTGGCAGCTTTCGTACGATGGCGTTACGTCTTGCCATTCTGGTAACTCCAACAGCTAACGTTATCGTCAAAACGGCAGGCAACCCCTCAGGGATGGCTGAAACCATGGCTGCTAATGTGAAAAGAAATGTTTCAAAAAACTCAAACCCACGAATAAGACCGACGAGTAGCACTGCGATGCCAGCGCTAACTGCGAAAAGTCCTAATTTTTTAGTCAGGTCCTTCGCACGCTTTTCAAACGGAGTCTCAACCCTTTCAGTTTCTTTCATGAGCTTAGCGATCTTGCCAATTTCTGTTCTCATGCCTGTAGCGACAACAACAGCTTTACCCCTCCCTCGAGTTACTATAGTTCCTGCGAACGCCATATTCTTCCTCTCTGGTACAGGTAGGTTCTTATCAAGCGGCTCGATGGTTTTCCTCACCGGAATCGATTCACCAGTTAACATCGACTCATCGATTTCGAGGTTTATTGCCTCGAAAATACGAGCATCAGCTGGAACTTTATCCCCAGCTTCTAAAAGAATAATATCTCCTGGAACTATCTCTCTCGCCTTAACACGCATTTCAACACATATGCCTTTTTCTGGGCAACCTCGGATAACCTCTGCCTCTGGGGCTGCTAATGATTTCAGAGCCTGGAGAGCAGCCTCAGCCTTATATCCTTGAATAAATCCTACAACCGTGTTTATGACTATTACGGCGGCTATCACGACGACATCAATTAATTTACCAGCAATATAGGCGATGAAGGCTGCCGCATAAAGCACAGCAAGGAGAGGGCTCTTAAGCTGATCAAGCAGCAGAGCCAACTTTCCTAATTTCTTCTCCTCTTCTAACTCATTCGGCCCATACTCCTTCAGTCTCTTTTCTGCTTCAGCAATTGTTAATCCACGTACGTCGGTTTTGAGAATCTTAAATACCTCGTCAACAGATAGAGCGTGCCAAACGTCTTCTCTCACTTTTTCTCGCGTCAAGCTTTCCTCTCTCCACTTCTACTTAAAGATCCTTAAAGGATCTTTTTTACATACACAATTTAAATATATTGATTGAATGTTTGAACAAAAAAGCTCTTTGGAATATGTGCTTAGCGGTACAAGTTGCGTAATGAAGTTATGAGGGATGGCACGTCTTGCTTGAGTGAAAGGACGAACGGTATGGCCTCTTGCTCTGCTAACGTGACGGCCAACTCGTCTACGCTCTCGGGTTTTGTAGGCCCATGGATAACGATCATCCTGGGCTTTATCGGGTATATCTTCACGGCGATTATGGGTGATCGACCCTTACTAACACCGACGAAGACTAGCGCCCTCATAGAGTTCGCACCGAACAATCTTAGAAAATCCGTTGCATCCATGAACCTTATGGCATTCAGACTGTCCACGACGGTATATCCGTACACTGGCAGGTTTTGCCCCTCCCTGCCTGCCAGGATTATACCGTCTACCGCTTCTACAACATCCTTAACAGACTTCGCTTCGGGAAACTCCGCTATATCTAAGATAACGCTACTAAGGTCTTTCGTCATCGCCGTGAACTTCTTTATATGAACTCCGCCTTTCTTGGAATCGATCTCTATCAATGCCATGACAAACTTTCTAAGAAAGAGCGTTCCTGGAGATTTTCGTCGATTCTTTTCGTAGTCATTCAAAACCGATGGTGCTATGCCCATGTGCCTTGCCAGCTCGCTCTGGCTGAGCTCGAATAGGAGCCTCCACTTCTTCATCACCTCGCCAGGGGTTTTAGAAAGTATTATCTCACCAGCTATCCTGTTCATTAGAGCCTCTTCCGCCGCTCCGTACGAACCAGCAGAACCATCCATTTCTTGTAATATTGCTCTAAGACCTGAATATATTAATATTCTAGCGCTGAGATAAAGTGATACGGATGGGAAAGAAAAGCACACGTATGAGGAAGGTTAAACCACCGGTCACGATAGAGGTCTCGGACATCTTAAACTTAGCTAGATTAGCTATGAGTAGGGTTGATATTCAGCCGCTATTTTGGCACTTCAAGTGGAAGAACCAGCCGATACTTGGCTATCTTTCATCCATACCATACTGGTACGGAAACTTACCGATCTTTGCGTACACAAAAATTAACTGTAAATTGAAAAGCTACATAGCTTACATGAGCGTCGAGAAAGAGGAGGTCGTTCTGACCGACAGCAACGATGATACTCGCTACATGTATGGTGCTGTTATTGAAACCGAGGATGAGCCTCCTTTCATAACGGAAAACCTTTCCAAACCATATAAGCTGAAAGATAAACCAGTACTCATAAAGGCAGGAAACCTAAACTCTCTAATCAGGATGCTAATCATATTATCAGATACGAACTCCTCACCGCCTTTGTGGTGCTTTGAGTTTAAGGGCAAGCATGTGCTGGGTCTTATAGCCCCATTCTTCGACTATTATGATGCCAACGCCTTACCGGTCTTCTTTTACATAGAAAGTGATATCAAACCACCAGCACCATTTATAAGATACATCTCGCTCAAAACCGGAGAGGAAATTTCTTACGTGCCTTACATAAGCGATATGAAGTACTTCTACGGCAGGATAGTAAACGTTAAGTCGATGCCATTCTTTACTGGAGAGAGTTTGGTTAGTCGTAAGTAAACCAAACCTTCTGCAGATCTTCAGCGTTTTGATGGATGTAAGCCTCATACTTTCACATAGTTGTTGCACAATTTTGTCACTGAAGAGCGAATTAAGTTAAAAACCCGTAAATTTTGGGATTTTAACACAACATTGAGCTAAAATTTATTAGATGGCTAATTAGCCGTGTTTCTGGAGTGTGAGTATTGTATGACAGCAGCTGAAGTAGGTGTAGCACAACCTGTAATAATTCTGAAAGAAGGAACACAAAGGTCCAGGGGTAGAGATGCACAATCATCAAACATCATGGTTGCAAAAATTATAGCAGAAAGCATGAGGACATCGCTTGGACCAAGAGGAATGGATAAAATGCTAGTTGACAGCTTCGGAGACGTCGTCATAACTAACGATGGTGCTACGATACTTAAGGAGATGGACGTGGAGCACCCTGTGGCCAAAATGCTTGTTGAAGTTGCCAAGGCTCAGGATTCGGAGGTTGGCGATGGTACAACTACGGCCGTCGTCCTAGCAGGAGAGCTCCTTGCCAAAGCTGAGGAGTTGATCGAGAAGGAAGTCCACCCGACTGTGGTAATTGAGGGTTACCGCAAGGCAGCGGTGAAGGCCCTTGAAATACTCGACGAGATAAGCTACCCGGTAAGTCCGAATGATAGGGATATGTTAATCAAGGTTGCTAAGACCTCGATAGCAAGCAAACTTGTATCTGAGGAGGCAGATTATCTCTCGAACTTGGCGGTAGATGCCGTTCTGAAGATTGCCGAAAAGGTTGATGGAAAATGGAACGTTGACCTAGATAACATTTTGCTCGTTAAGAAGAGTGGCCAGTCGCTACGCGACACGAAGCTTATCGAAGGAATCGTCCTAGATAAGGAAGTGGTCCATCCGGATATGCCGAAAATCGTTAGGAACGCGAAGATAGCGATACTCGACGCGCCCCTCGAAATCGAGAAGACGGAATTTGATGCAAAGCTTCACATAGAAACTCCAGAACAGATGAAGGCCTTCATGAAACAGGAGGAGGATATGCTGAGGGAGATGGTCAACAAGATCGTATCCGTCGGCGCAAACGTCGTGATTTGTCAGAAAGGTATTGACGACCTAGCCCAGTACTTCCTCGCAAAGGCAGGCATTTTGGCGGTACGCAGGGTTAAGAAGTCTGACATGGACAAGCTTGCCAAGGCCACGAACGGAAGGGTCATTTCGAGAATTGACGACCTAACTCCTGAGGACTTAGGAAGGGCAGCCCTCGTCGAGGAAAGGCGTGTAGGTGAAGATAAGATGGTCTTCATCGAAGGATGCGAGAACCCGAAATCTATAAGCATACTCATCAGAGGAGGTACGCAGAGGATAGTTGACGAGGCCGAGCGTTCGCTGAAGGACGCGATAAATGTGGTCAAGGATGTTATAGTCGAGGGCAAGGTGGTAGCGGGCGGCGGTGCTCCTGAGATAGAAGTGGCCATGAGGCTACGCGACTACGCGAATACTTTGGCCGGCAAGGAGCAGCTAGCCGTGAACAAGTTTGCCGAGGCATTGGAGATAGTACCATCGCAGCTTGCTGAGAATGCAGGCATGGACCCAATAGAGACAATAGTTAACTTAACGAGCGAACACAAGAAGGGCAACAAGTGGGCTGGCGTTGACGTGTTTAACGCTAAGATAGCAGACATGTTCAAGCGCGACGTCATAGAGCCGCTGCTCGTGAAGAAGCAGACGATAAAGTCCGCGGTCGAGGCCGCATCGATGATACTCAAGATAGATGATATAATTGCCGCCTCAAGATTAGAAGAGAAAGAGAAGACACCAAAGAGTGAAAAGGAAGAAGGAAAAGTTGGAGAAGGAGAAGGATCCTTCGATTGATTACAAAGGATTGACGAAGTACGAGAAAGCAAGGATAATCGGTGGGAGGGCACTCCAACTTTCACTCGGTGCCTTCCCACTCGTGGAAACGAAGCCCGGCGATACTGTGATAGACATCGCCAAACGAGAACTTGAGGCAGGAGTCCTGCCGATTATAATTAGGCGGAAAAGGCCTGACGGCTCTTACGTTGATATCCCACTTCAAGAATTACTCGAAAAGCAAACCGTTTAATTTTAATTCTTTATTATGTTCGTTTTTAAATCTTGAAACATGTTACTCAAATGTTTTTGACATCAACCCTTATAAGAAGATGATCGCATCTCCATTACATTACAAGAAGAATATTTAGGTGATGCCTGAAGATGTACCGGGCGGGAATAAGAGAGCTTGAGACATCCTACAAAAAGCTCTCATCTTGGTACTACAGGATTGCAAAGTCCGTCATTTGTAGCATTACAAGGGCCTTTATAGATAATTACAGCCCATCTAAGCTTACGCGAGCTCTGGCCAGCCCTTTATGCTTTGATCTTTTAGTAGTCGCCACCGGGCTGGAAGATTTAGGTAGTGGGTCTACCACGATCATAGGTGCCATACTAAAAGACGTACTTACGCCCACCGATGGTATAGTGATATTGGGCGGAAAGAATCTTGCTAGGTTTGATGTTCCTAATGAGCTCGACATCGTTGCTGCTGAGCTCGGTCTTACGAGCGACGAGGTTGAACACTTAAAGTACTGTAGCCGAATGGTAGCGAAGGTGGATGAAGCTGCCATACAGGATGGTTTCCACTTATACCATCACATGATGGCAGTGTCATACGACGGTTTTTGGTCAGTTGTTCAACAGGGAATCAACCCAATAACTTGCAAGGCTAGGAGGTACCACTGGTTCTCTGGCAAAGTTAAAAGCTTCGTGGAAGAACCGCACGAGGGCATAGTAAGCCAAGAAAAGTCGAAGTTTGTTCTGGATATGACCGCAAAGGAGAGCGACGAGGCGAGGCGCGCATCGATCGAGCTTATAGTATATGACTTCAAAAAATTAAAGCATGTGTACAGTGCCGCTCAGCAAAGGACACAAACAAATCTTTCCTTATGGTTTGACTCACCTAGAGTCGAGAGCTTCATCGACCTGCCGCTCAGGATAAACTGGAAGCTGATCAAGAGTATCGGCTCGAACCCACCGTCAAACTACGAGGGATTGCTGGCGATAAGGGGCATAGGGCCGGAGACGGTAAGATTCCTTGCCTTTGGGTGTAGGTGGTTGTACGGCATACTGCCGAGTATGAAAGACCCTGCCGTGATTCTGGGCGAGTGTTCTGCTTATATCCCGAGCAAAGAGGAGGAAAATATGGTTTTTGATATCATCTCGGCTATAGAGTTATCCAATCTCCAATCTGAATTAAAAAATCGGGTACTCCATAAGGTAAATATGTGGTTAGTCCAAAATGAGTTTAATGCTTAAAGCTGTCTATGCTCCCCTTATGAATTCTTCTACCATTGCCCTTGCTACATCATCTGGATACTGAATCGGCGGAGATTTCATGAAATATGCCGAGGGACCTATCAACACGCCAGCTATGCCCCTGTCCATCGCTATCTTTATGCAGCGTATAGCATCTATGACGACACCCGCCGAATTGGGCGAGTCCCACACCTCAAGCTTCAACTCTATATTGAGAGGCGCGTTGCCGAAAGCCTTCCCTTCTATCCTGATGTAAGCCCACTTCCTATCCAAAAGCCATGGGACGTAATCGCTGGGCCCGATATGGACGTTCTGTTCGCCTATGTCGTAAGGTATGAGCGAAGTAACAGCCTGAGTTTTTGAGATCTTTTTAGATTTTAGCCTCTCCCTCTCGAGCATGTTCAAGAAGTCCGTGTTTCCGCCCACGTTAAGTTGCATTACCCTCTCTACCTTTACGCCCCTGTCAACGAGTAACTTTACTAGAACCCTGTTGACGATCGTAGCACCTACTTGGGATTTAACATCATCCCCTATAATGGGTACGCCCCTTTTCTCGAATATCTTCTGCCAGCGCGGCTCTCTGGCTATAAAGACCGGTATGGCGTTTACAAAGCCGCAACCTGCCGCGAGTGCTTGCTCAACGTACCACTTGGTGGCGAACTCGCTCCCCACAGGTAGGAAGTTTACTACAACATCTACCTTGTTGCTCTTCAGGACGTCGGCTACATCGACCGTGGGCGACGGGTGTTTTTCGATTATCTCAGATAGATATTTCCCTAAGCCGTCATGCGTCATGCCCCTCATCACTTCAACACCGAGCTTTGGTACGTCAGCGAACTTTAGGGTATTATTCGGCGGAGCGAATATCGCCTCGGAGAGGTCCTTTCCTACCTTGTTCTTGTCTATATCAAAGGCCGCCGCAAACTCAATATCGGAGACGTGATAGTTTCCGAGCCTCACATGCATAAGGCCAGGCACGAACTCATCATCGTCCGCGTTTTTATAAAACTCCACACCTTGTACGAGCGCGGATGCGCAGTTGCCCACACCGATTATGCCTACCCTAATCTTACCCACACCGCTTCACCAGAATTTTATGGTCATAAATTACTGTATTAATCTTTTTCCTCAGCAAAAAGTTGGGCACGGAGATTATCTAAGAATTCTTTGGCTTTTTTGAGAAGTTCCTCACCCTTTTTTGTTATCCTGTAATACGTCCTAGGCGGCCCTACATCGCTCGGGACGGTTTGGGATACTGCTATAAGCCCTTCCTTTTGTAGCATGTAAATCACGACATAGCACGTGACTTTCCCCGGCTTAAACCCAAACCTTTTCTCTATCATCTTCTCAACCTCATAACCATAGAGGGGCCCTTCCTTTAGCAGGCTGAGTATGTAAAGCCAAAGGTTTTCTTTCGTCAGCTTTCGAACAAGGCGCTGGAACGCCATAACTAAGTCGTACGAGGTATTGGCTTTTTCGGATAAGAACATTTTGCCGAACATATTAATATCAAACCGCCACCTATCTTAGCTACGACGCAAACTTGATGGAGCTCAGCAACCTAAAGGCAGTTATCCTGGACCTAGACGGTTGTGTGTATGTAGGTGAAAGGCCGGTAGAGGGTGCGGCCGATGCTATCGAAAAGCTAAGACAGATGGGCTACCGCATACTTTTCCTGACCAATAACTCGACACTCTCGACGACAGACTACGTTAACAAGCTTAACAGGATGGGAATACAAACCAAAGAGGAAGAGATACTGACCTCGGGTATGGCGACCGCGAAGTACATCTACGACGTTTATGGACCATCCAAAATACTTGCTGTGACGGAGGAGGGCTTCGTTAAGGAAGCTATCAAGAGGGGTCACATCGTGGTGCCCTTTGAGCGCTTCCACGAAGCGGACATAGTCGTGGCTGGGCTTGACCGCAAATTTAACTATCAAAAGTTAAGGGCAGCCGCTAGGGCGATAATGTCTGGCGCGAAGTTTATCGCCACGAACGAGGACAGAACACTTCCAACGGAGACGGGCCCAGACCCCGGTGCTGGCGCAATCGTGGCAGCAATCAAATTCACAACTGGTGTCGAGCCTACAGTTATAGGAAAGCCTTCCAAGATTATAGCAAACATAGCGCTCGAAATGTTAAACCTCAAGGGCTATGAGGTAATGCTCGTTGGCGATAAAGTGGAGACCGACATAAAGACAGCAGAATCTGCGGGCATGCGTAGCGTCCTCATTTCAAACACAGAACCGGTCGGACATCCAAAACCAGATTTTGTGATAAGTAGTATAGCCTTATTGCCGAATCTCCTATCAAGAAGACGGTAGTGTATTAAAGATATACACGTTTGGACTTTCCTTTAAAGTTCGCAGGACGACTCTCGTCTCAGTTGAGACTACTCCATCCATTTTACCTATATCGTCAAGTATCTTTGCGAGAGCCTCTCGGTCCTTTACTTTTAGCTTGAGCAGACAATAGTAATCGCCCGTCACATCGTGAACCTCCTGCACCTCGGGAAAAGATACCAAGGTCTCTAACACTTTATCGTAAAGGTGCGGCTGGGCTTTTACCGCAATGAAGGCGGTCAGCATTTTCCCTATCTTATTTTCATCGATTACCGCTTGGAACTTTTTGATGTAGCCCTGCTTGATTAACTTCTTTACCCTGCCATACACTGCAGCTTCACTTATGCCTAACTTTTTAGCTATCTCAGAATAAGAAGCCCTACCATTCTCTTGGAGTATGTTAAGAATCATTAGGTCTTTTTCGTCTAATCCAGCTTTCATAATCACCCAAAATGAACGTTTTTAGGAAATATTAAGATTATGCCTATAAATAGTTGCCTCTGTTTGAAAAGATTGACTGCTATGTTAACAACCGTCGCTTTGGTTAGGGGTCCCGAGCTTCTGAAATACAGCTTTCCAGCACCACATCCGATGAACTTTCGTAGAGTCGAGAGCTTCTATAAAAAGATAGATACCTTGCCCAAGGAGATGTGGGACGCATTAAAAATCATCGCGCCCAAAATGGCTACTATAGAGGAGATAGCGCTATTTCACGATATTGACTACATAGAGTTTGTAAAGAAAAAATCCGCAGAAGGAAGGGGTTACTTGGACTCTGGCGATACGCCATCCTTCCCCGGAATCTTTGAGGCGGCTTGTTATGTTGTGGGCTCGACGCTTGAGCTATGCAGGATTATCCTTTCAGGGAACGTAAAGAGGGGCTTCAACCCTATGGGTGGACTCCACCATGCGAGGAGGTCAGCGGCCTCAGGCTTTTGTGTGTTTAATGACCCCGCTACGGCCATAATGTACCTACTTAAGGTGGCAGGCCTCGACGCTGTTGCGTACGTAGATATAGATGCTCATCATGGGGATGGTGTTTGTTACGAGTTCTACGACGATAAAAGGGTCGTGTTCGCAGATATACACCAAGACGGTAGGACGCTATATCCAGGTACTGGTTTTAGGCATGAGAGGGGAAGAGGCGAGGGTGAAGGCTTTAAGCTGAACATACCTTTACCGCCCGGCTCAGGTGACGAGGAGTTTAAAGCTGCTATGCTTGAGGTAAAGGACTTTCTCATGGAGCATGACTTCGACTTTATGCTCTTTCAGTGTGGCGCTGACGGCATAATGGGAGACCCGATTACCGATTTGAGCTACACTGCCGACTCGCATAAGTTCGCTGCCGAGGTTTTATGCGATATTGCAAACAAGAAATGCGGTGGCAAAATACTCGCGATGGGCGGTGGCGGCTACAACCCAGAAAACACAGCAGAAGCTTGGACGAACGTCGTGAAGGTCTTCATCGAAAAGCCTTAACTAAACATGAACTTCATAGTCTGTCTGGCTATCAGCTTTGAGAGTCTTACGGGCTCTGGTATGCGACCGTGTAGCGTGAATTTATCCAACAATCTCCTACCAGCGTTCAAATCAATACCCAAGCACCTGATGAACACCGTGTAGCCGGTCCAGAGCTTTACCTCATGTCTTGCGCCGTTCTTCTCGTAAACTTCGACTCTGAATTGCCAGTCGTCGGGGAAATTTTTTATGAAAAAGTCCTTTATGCCCTTGGACTCCTCGTAAGTGATGCAGACCAGTGGCAAACCAATCGTCTCGTACACCGCATTAAGGTCCACTACGTTGTACCAACTTATCACACAACCGCTTAAAATGATGGCGTTTATGTCCGTCCTGCCGAGCTTCTTATACAGCGATATGACGGCATCCGTCGCATCCATACCTCCTACGGTGCATTTAGCCATCGCTAGACCGTCCACTATAAAGTCGCTCCTCATCACGACACCTGCTATTATCGAGTTTTTGTTAAGCGACCTGTTAAAACTCTCAGCTATGCCAAGGACACGGATTGCGGGCTTATCCAACCTTAACTTCAGCAACTATCCCTCCTGCCAGTAGACCTCACCGGGCTCTAAGACCGCTCCGGCAGGAACTTTGCTATAGGGTGAGATGACGGCGCCGAACTCCTTCCTACCCGTATCGATTAGCCCGCCCGCAACCATAACCTTGACCGTCTCGCGCCCGGGCACCTTGTATCGTGTCGTGCATCCGGCGCCGAGCACAGCACCCTCGCCCACGACCGAGTAAAATATCGTAGACCCCTCGCCGACTGTGACATTCTCCAAGATTAGCGAATTACCTACTGTGGCGCCATCGCCTACATGGGTGCCATCCAACAAGACAGTGTACGGTAGGACTGAGGAACCCCTGCCCAGCTTTACATTATCGCCCAAGAAGCAAGGACCGAAGACCTTAGCACCATTCTCGGTTTCGACATATGTGCCAGGACGCAGGAGCCTGCCACTCGTTGGCGAATAGTTTCGTTTGGATGAGAGGTATTCTAGGAAAGCGGCGTTAGCGTCCAACAGGTCCCATGCCCTGCCTATATCGAACCATAAACCTCTGCTCATCTTTACTACGTGTATTCTGTAACCGTCCTCGATGAGTAGGTTCAGTATGTCCGTCAGCTCGTATTCTCCCCTCGATGACAACTTAATCCTGGAAAAGTACTCGATGGACTCCGACGGAAGTATGTATGCGCCGGCGTTTACATAAGCTTCGGGAAGTGCCTCCGCGGGTTTTTCTATCACACGCTCCAGCATTCCGTCCCTTTCTTCTAGCATACCAAAGCTACCTGCGTTCTTAACCCTAACGGCCAGCATGACCCCGTCCCAACTGCCCCTATTGAAGGAAGAAATTAGTTCTCCCACAACATCTTCCGTTATGGTTATGTCGCCGTAGATGATAAGGAAGGCATCCTCACCCTCGAGGAAGTCTTTGCATGTATAGAGCGCGTGGGCCGTGCCTAGTAGCTCCCTCTGCGGAATGTAAGTTATGTTCATCGGTAGCCGCTCACGTCCGACCGCATGCTTAATCGATTCATCCATGTAAGCGACAGTTATGCCAACATCCTTTATGCCGTTGCTGAAGATGGCCTCGAGCACCCTGAGCAGCACCGGCTTGTCGACGAGCGGCAAAAGGTGCTTAGGCCTGAAGCTTGTGAGAGGCCTTAGTCGCTTGCCTAGACCTGCGGCAAAAACTACGGCCTTCAATCGGCTTTACCAAACCTAAGTCGTTTTAAAGGATATTAAGCTTTAGTCCGAACCTTTACCAGCATGGGCATAACTTTCGTGGGCCTCGGCCTCGGTCCAAAGCGTTACATCACGGAAGCGGCACTCGAGAGCATCAAAGCGGCGGATGTCGTGTTCCTCGACGTTTATACCGGTATTCTCCCCGATGAAACGATAGATTTTCTGCGCACAATCAGCAAGCATCTACTCATAGCCGACCGTTACCTGCTGGAGGATGGTATCGATGCCGTACTCGCGGAGGCCACTAGAAAAAGTGTGGTCATAGCTGTTCAGGGTGACCCGCTCATAGCCACGACGCACATCTCAATAGTCCTTGAGGCACGCAAGCGTGGAATCGCCTGTAAGATAGTTAGCGGAATATCCTCCTACTCGGTAGCGGCAAGCCTATCGGGCCTTCAGGCTTACAAATTTGGCAGGGCTGTTACGTTGCCGATGGAGGAAGACATAGAGTACGCAAAGTCCGTCTACGAAAGCATCTTGGAGAATATGTCCAGAGGTCTGCACACACTCCTCTTCCTCGATACCAAGAATGGTGGATTAACGATACCTGTCGCTCTCAGCCGTTTGAGGGAATTGGAACGCTTGCTAAGGAAGGGCGTGGCTTCGGACGATAGGCTCGTCGTAGCCCTCGCGAGGTTGGGATACGATGATGAACTCATAAAGGCTGGAAGGATTGCGGACCTCGCTACAATGGATTTTCCAAAACCTCCGCACATGCTGATATTTCCCGGCAAGCTACATTTTCTGGAGCGTGAGACACTCGTGAGACTTCTTGGCGCTCCCCGAGAATGCGTAGAGGCTTACGAACCGATAAACTACGAAGTGGGCAGGGTCAAGCGTTACATAGATGCGTGCGAGAGGGTCCTATCAAAGTTGGGCACTTCGGCTGAAGAGACAAAAGTTAACGAGGTACTGAACGTTGCCAAAAGCTACCTAGACGACTCAAAATTTTTCCTGAAGTCAGGAGACCTCTTCGACTCATTATCTGCGATTTCATACTGCGAAGGGCTGCTGGATGCTCTAAGGATGATGGGCTACGTCGAGTTTGATTGGAAGTCATAGTTCGCCGCCCTCTTGTATTTCGTTAATGTGAGCGCTCCAGCTAACGCCTCGGATATACGCTTTATGTTCGCCTCGCACGCCCTGTACAGCTCCTCATAGACTTTCAGGGCTTGCTCGAGACACTCATCGTAGGTCTTAGCGCCTTTGTTGACCATTTCCATGAACTCTTCCACGAATTTTCTTGTATCGGGCGTAACGAGCCTCTCGTCTACGCTAGATAAAGCATCGACGAGTCTCATGCCCAGCTCCGTCGGGTAAAAGCTCCTACCCCTCTTTACGGCATATCCCCTATCCACAACTATCTTGGGATACTCGGCCCGTGTTGCATCCGTTCCTATGCCGTTCTTTTCCATGAGTTCTAGCAAAGCCGCCTCCGTGAGCCTCGGTGGAGGTTTGGTCTTCCCTTCCTTCAGCTCTGACTTAACCACCTCCAGTACGTCGCCAGGCGATAGCTTGGGTATGGGAACGTCGTTAGGCATGAAGTAATCGAATATCCTGAAGAACCCCTCTTGGGTAATGACCGAACCTGTCGCTCTTACGACGGCATCCCCTACGATTATCTCCGCCACGCTCTCGCTCAACTCTGCGTCGCAGAGCAGCACATTCGCGGCAAACCTTCTCGCTATGTATTCCCAGACATCCCGCCTAAGCGAACCATCTTTAGGATACGGTTTTATAGGATATATCGGAGGATGGGCACCGTCGTCCTTTCTTCCGTTGAGCGGCTCGATCCGCGCTTTGCTCAAATCTCCGAGTAGCTTGGATAGGTCGGAATTCACCAGAGCTTCGATTGGTTCTCTGAAGTCAAAGTCGTACCTGAATCTATTCGTCTCGGTTCTCGGATACGAGCAGTAGCCATCGGCATAGAGCTCCTCTGCAACTGAGAGTAATGTGGCCGCTGAGATGCCGGTTATCCTTGTCAAGTCCTTGAGGAGCGTATCTGTATCGAGGGGCAAAGGTCTACGAATCGTCTCCCTCTCTTCATCATATGACAGGACGCGCCCGGTCTTTTGTCCTTCAACACTTTTCCAAAGAGCCTTAGCCCTTTCAAAGTCTTTCATGTTTTCGCTTTTAGCCTCAAACTCTTCCCCGTCTTCGGTCCTGAACCTTATCCGAATATACCAGAACGGCTCCGGTTTAAAGGACATTATCTCTTTCTCCCGCTTAACGATGAAGCCAAGAGTTGGCGACTGGCAGGAACCCCATGAGATGAGCCTGACGTTTTTACGCTTTCTCGTCTCTTTTGTAAGTAGTCTCGTAAAGGCCGCGCCAGTCACGAGGTCAAAATGTTGTCTGAGCATGGCCTTCATGACCCAGTTCATGTTTAAGGAATCTTCGAGGTTGTTCCACGCCCTCCAAAGCTCGCCCGGATTCGTCGAGTTGAACCTCATCCTTTTGTATGGCGCTTGGTCGCCCTTGCTGGCCCTGTATATTGAGAGTATCTCATAACCGATGAGCTCGCCTTCCGAGTCGTTATCCGTTGCTATGATGAGCGTCCCGTCCTTTTTGAAAACCTTCTCAAGCTCTTTATAAGACCTCTCGTCGGAAACGATGCTTCTGAATTCTCTGACCGAAAAGAGCTTGGACGGGTCTATGCTATTCCACCCATACCCTTCAGGGAAGTCTGTGTTTAACACATGCCCCCTGACAGAAGTGACGTAAGCATCTATGCCTTTGCTCTTCAGCAACCTTGCTATGCTCCTTGCGACACTCGGCTTCTCCGCCACGACTATGTATTGTTGTGTTTCACCCTCGTGCACACGCATTCGACCTATCAGCATGAAGGCATGAAACCTTGCTTTATTACGTTTATGCGCATTAAAGTTTAAACAATAAATACACGGGACGTCCATGATATCGTCCATGAGCAAAAAGAGCGTTTCGTGTTATAAGTGGGCAGACATTCCAGAGGAGAAGTTAAAACCAGACATAACCAGGAAGGTAATACATGGAGAAAACATGACGATCAGCATGTTCTCCCTCAAGAAAGGGGCAACGGTCGACTCGCACAAGCACATTAACGAGCAGATTAGTTGCATCCTCTCGGGAGCTATCAAGTTCGTTCTAGCTGACGGGAATGAATATGTTGTGTCACAAGGCATGGTGATACATTTTCCACCCGACGTTGAGCACGCTGCTTTAGCACTAGAAGACTCTGTCGTTATGGATGTCTTCAGCCCTCCGAGAGAAGATTGGAAAAAAGGTGCCGACCAGTATTTAAGAAAATAAAACGTTTAAAAGAACGCCATGACGTCTCTACAAAGTAATGGGCGATACTGTTGAGAGTCAACGTTGCGCAGAAGAGAACGGTCCTAGCTTCTGGTGCCTTTGATATCCTGCATCCAGGTCACATAAGGTTCTTGGAAGAGGCTAAGCGGTTAGGCGGTAAAAATTCGTCACTCATAGTGGTCGTTGCTAGAGATAGGACCGTCAAAGAAAATAAGGGAAGAGCTACGATTTTTAGTGAGAAGGCCAGGCTTGCTATGGTCCGAGCCCTGAAGCCCGTTGACAAGGCGGTCTTGGGATACACGCCGTTCTCTTTCGAGAAGGTGATCAAAAAGTATAGGCCGGACATCGTAGTCTTTGGCTATGACCAGAAATGGCTCATGAAGCGATTCAAGGAGCTATGCCGAAGAAAGAAGTGGAACATTAAGGTCAAGGTTTTGAAGAAGTACAATCTTGGGGGCCTTAATAGCAGCTCAGACGTGATAAAAAAGATTTGGGCACTCAAAACAAGAGCAAGATAATACCCGCAAGTATCAGTAATATTACCATAAATGCGATTAATCCACTTGCAATCGAAAAGACGAAAGAAGGCGTCGTAAGCCAGTAGAGGAAAAGGATACCAAAGACAAGCACAATAACTCCAAGAATTTTTGTCCATATCTTAACCAAGTAGGATTTGAGAGCGCTCATGATTTTTCGCCTAACCTGACTGTTGGTAACAAGAGTTATATTTACGTTACGCGAATTGATGAAGCACGTGTGCAGGATATTATGAGATTTGATAAATGGATAGTCTCGATGTGATATTCTTCATCGAAGTTCTGATAAGGGCTAAATACTTCGCTGGAGGTGATGGCTTTCGAAGGTAGATAATTGATGAAAATCCCAGGAATAACGAGAAAAAGGGATGAGGGAATAAAGGCAGTAGGCGTAGCTGATATGGGCTTTGCTAGGGATAGGCTCATGGATGTTATCACGCAACTTAAGATCCAAGCGGAGAAGCTGAACAGAACGTCTCAGAGGCTTGCGGCTAGGGGCAAGGAACTATTCGAGATGTGTGTTAGGGCTGAGCAGGAGAGGGACAAGGGCAGGGCGACGATATATGCCAACGAGATAGCCCAGCTTAGGAAGATCTCCCGTACGATATTGAAGAGTCAGCTTTCTTTAGAGAAGGTGATCCTAAGGCTCGAGACTGTGAAGGAATTCGGGGACGTCATGAACGTCCTCGGCCCAGCAACGAGCATAATAAGACAGGTACAGTCAGAGATTTCTGGCTTAGTCCCGGAGGTTGCCTACAATCTAAGGCAGGTCGACGAGATGCTCGAGAGCATAATCGTCGAGGCTGGAAGCGTAACGGGTGCTTCCGTCCAAGTGATGGTGAGCGACAGCGAGGCACAAAGGATACTCGAAGAGGCTGCCGAGATAGCGGCTCAGCGTATGAAGAGTACATTCCCCGACTTACCAGAAGGTTACAGACATTTGGAGACTTCGACTGAACCAAAGCAGTAGCGAAACACCGACGTGCTAGCGTCACCAATAACTGCGAGAAAATACCCTACTTAGTACCTCGTAGTCATCCGAATCCATCAACCAACCTACAGATCCCGCGTTTTCTTTTACGTGTTCAAGCCTCACAGCTTTTGGTATCGCGATCACGCTCGGTCTTCTTACGACCCAGTTTAGGGCTATTTGTGACGGTGTCTTTCCGTATTTATCCGCCAAAGCTTGTAAGACATCCGCCTCACGTTTCTCTAGATACTTATCGGGTTTTGAAAGCTTGCCGCGTGCGAGCGGACTGTATGCGATCACTGTTATCTTTTCTCTTTCGCAAAAAGGTAACAGGTCACGCTCTATACTCCTTTCCAGTAGGCTATACTCGACCTGATTCGATACAATCTCCTCCCTAGCGAGCGATGCCATGGCCTCCTCCATCTCGCTTACTGAAAAATTGCTGACACCTATGAACCTCACAAGACCTTCCTTGACAAGCCTCTCCATGGCCCTCATAGTCTCCTTGATGGGTATTCTCGGGTTTGGCCAATGAACTTGGTATAGGTCTATGGTCTTAACGTTGAGCCTTTTCAAGCTGGCCTTTGCCGAGCTTATCACGGACTCATAGGAGAGATGCTCCGGGGATACCTTAGTCGCGACGAAAACTTCGGTCTTCAAACCCGCTATGGCCCTGCCCACGACCTCCTCAGAGTGTCCCGCTCCGTAAGCCTCAGCAGTATCGATCAGCGTCATGCCCAACTCTATTCCGAGCCTAAGGGCTGCTATGGCTTCAGCATCCTTGCTGTCGTCCCTGCTGTAGAACCCTCCTATCCCCCAAGTGCCTTGGCCCAAGACGGGGACCTTCCAACCCGTCCTACCAAGCTCCCTATACTCCACGCTAATATTCTGGGCAGAGTAGGATTTTAGATTTCCGAATTAGTTCAGCACGACGGAAAAAATTTCCGCGGTGCTAAACTAATTGTAATGGTACGCCTTACTCTTGGTACTAACGTCGTATCGTTCTTCTACTGGACCTTAGCGACGGATTGTAGCAAAAGGGCCTCAGCATGTGCTTTATTGAGGAGGTACGGAAGCGTCTCTTTCGTTATGTAGGATGCTTGTACGGCAACGGCAAGCGCCTTCATGTAGGCTAGCGCTATAACCTGTGCCGACGTCTCCTTACTCATGTAGCCGATGTTTACGGCAAAGTTAAATGCATAACCTATCGCGGACTTTATCTCTTCTTTAACCTTATCCACGTCTATGAGTAACTCATCGCCGGAGTAAATTCTCCCTCCCTCGTAAGCTGCATTGATGCTTATTCCCTTCAAAACGGCCTTTATGTCCAGCTTCATTAGAAGGCTAGCCAAGGATGAAGATATCACGTCGCCCTTTTTCGCCACAAGCGTGTCCTTGGCTATCCATATGCTTCCACCTTCTATCCTAGTTGGTATCTTCATCTTACCTAACTCGCTTAGGATGGGGCCAGGAGGTATGCCCGTGTTGCATTCTGGAATTATGACGTCCACGTCAGCCTTCTCGCCCGCCTTCGCATGCACGAGTACCCTGTTCTTTTGTAGTATGAGTGCAAGCTTGAACGCTGATATGTTGCTGAATAGCAAGCCAATGGGCTTGGGCATGTTTTCCACGAGCTTCTTTAGTTGTGGGATGCCCGCGATCTCAGCAGCCTTCATGAAGAGCGTTTTCTTGGTCACCTTAAACACAGTATCTTGCCTAAGCTTTGCCCTCAATTCGTGCAGCACGTTTGCCCTTATGCCCGTAAGCTCAAACACGGCGATTGTTGGATACTTCTTTATGTATTCTACAAGCTCTGCTACTACACGTTCCTTCCAAGCCTTACCAGCCCTTTTCTTTAGAACCATTGCCAAGTTAACTCACCGAACCCGCACCGGGTCTAATACACCCCTCAGCCTACTTTTCCTCGATTTCAACCTTTACGGGCTTGCCCATTGTCTTTTTAACATATATGGACGCCACGTTCCTAAACTTTTTTTCCAACTTTTCCACGATTCTGCTGATCACCGCTTCCGCATTTTCGGCTAGTGCGTTAGAGTCCATGTCTTCCGTCCCAATCATGCAACTAAGCGTCGGACCTTTTCGTAACCTGACGGTCACACTCCTTGAATATTTTTCTACAAACTTCTCGAGCTCTGTGCCTGGGGGTATGGGTACGGGCGCCTTTCCTTTAGCACCGAGCGCAGCACCAAGCGCCTTCGCCGCTATGCCCATCATGGGCGGATCGACGAGGAAGTAATCGTAGCTTCTTGCAAGCTTCTTCGCCATCCTTTTGTTGCCTACCAAGGTCTCTAAGTCTTCCTTTCCTAGAACCTTATCTACGAGCGGTATCCTTTCTGCCCTAAGCGCCATATCGCCGGATGCTATCACGCATATCTTCCTCCTCTTTTTTCCGAGACCGTGCGGGAGCTCGATGGTTTCCGTAAACCTGTTCTCAGGTTTTGTAAGGTCCACGTCTCTAACATTCACTATGAGATCGATAGATTGAAGAAATTTTCTACTGGATGACTTCTTCGCCGTCTCTATGGCATCCAGCAGTTTTGATGATAAGGTTCTTAACAAACTAACCACCCAGCATGCTATCGTAAAGACCTGAATCTATATCTTTAATTACCTGCTTGGGATCTTTACCGTCAACCTTTATTCCCATGCTCACGCACGTACCAACGACCTGCTTCAAGGCGGCTTTTAAAGTCTTGGCGCGTAGATCGGGCATTTTTATCTTCGTTATCTTAATGGCGGAGTCCATCGATATGTTACCGACATACTCCTTACCGGGGTTACCTGACCCCTTCCCGACCGCTGCCTCCTTTACTATTAAGGCCGCAACCGACGGTGTTCCTACTTTAACCGAAAACTCTTTCGTATCCGTGTTAACCGTTACCTCGACCGGAACACGCATGCCCATGAACTCGGCAGTAACTTCGTTTATCTTCTCCACAACCATGAGCACGTTTAACCCAAGCGGTCCTAAGGACGAGCCTATAGGTGGCCCAGCTGTAGCCTTGCCGCCTTCTATGATGAACCTGAATTGTTTCTCGGGCATTCTTAATTCACACTCCTCCTTTCTGAGAAGAGATAATTCTTATCTGGTCAACCGATACTGATATCGGCAAGGGGAACGCTGCTTCGGACAACTCGACAGTAACCTCCTTTTTAGCTTTATCTATTCTTATAACCTTTCCGGTTATTCCCTTTAACGGACCTGCAGTTATCTCAACCGTGTCTCCTTCAGAGAGCACATCTATTATGGGCTTCTCAACTAAGTGGTTGGATACCTCCTTTATATCGATCGGTATTACAGGTCTACTCTTTATGTGCCTGATTCCTTGTATAAGTGTGTTTATAACTTCCTTGTTTTTCGCCTCAACAAAGATGTAACCTTTGACGTCCGGGAGCGTTAGGATAGAGGCTACCTCAGCGTTCTCGCCCCTTATTCTACTTTCCAGTATCCTGGCCACGTTCCTCTCCTGCCCTACCGTCGTCTTTATCGCGAACAGCTTATACTTCTCCGTGCTCAAACCTTAGCATCCCCGAGCCTCATTGACCGTCAGACCTTTAGCTACCCCTTTAAACAAACCGTCCTTTAAATATCTATTTTTTGTCCTTTTACCATCCTCCGACTCAAATTGACTGAAGGGCTAGAGCCACGAACCTTACTATAAAAGCGATTGCGCCCAGCACAATTATGCCTAAAAACGTGATTTTTAGAGCTATTGTAAACTCATCCTTACTAGGCTTCTTCGCCACCTTTATGAGCATCTTTACGGATTTTAAGAACTCGAGAAGTTTCATGCCTTTCACCGAATTCATCTGTTGCGTACAATATATCCTTTTTTAAGGATTTTCCCACCTCATAGAGATAAATCTTATGCAACCTTCCATCCTCCGCAGAAACCTTACTCACAAAAAGCAACGGGCGCCATCCCGGAACCGGAAAGTCATGGGCGATGATTTTTGCTCCGGGTTTAGCGTAAAACTCGAGCCTTGGTTTTAGGATTTCTAGAGCATCATGCGTCAAATACAAGGTTATGATGTCTGCTGAGCTAATATCAAACTTGAATAAATCCCCCTTTATTATTCTGAAATTTTTGATACCTCTCTCTAGTAGCTTGTTGCGAGCGTAGCTTACCAGCATAGGATTGGAATCCACGCCTATGACAGAACACCCATAATCGCTGGCCGCCTCCGCCAATATCCTTCCATCACCGCATCCTAGGTCAACGAGCGTCTGCCCCTCTTTCGGCTCCGCAAGATCCAGCATTAACTTAACTATGTCAAGTGGTGATGGATAAAACGGTATCTTCGGAGATGCTCTCTTTCTTGAAATATATGAATATGTCATGATCCGTATAGCTAAACAGGAGAGCTTAGATTAAAATTTTTTCCATCTTGAAGTAGGTACAGCAGCAATGCAGCCTCAGTATGTAACCTGTTAGCGGCCTGTTGCCAAACTGCAGACTTTTTTCCATCAATCACGGAGGCCTCCACTTCCTCCCCTCTGTGTGCTGGCAAACAATGCATGAAGATCGCATCCGACTTTGCTAAGGACATTAGCTTTTCCGTCACCTTATACTTCGGATAAAAAACTTTCAACCTTCTTTCTCTTTCCCCCTCCTGACCCATGGAAACGAAGACATCGGTGTAGACAACATCAGCATCCCTTACGGCATCCTCAGGGTTCTCCGTCAGTTCTATTGTACCTCCGGACCTCTTCCCCCATTCCTTCGCCTGTGCTATCACGTCTTCTGGTGGTTGATACTCTTTAGGGGACGCCACAGAGATTCTGGCACCGAGTAGCGAGCATGCTTGGATAAGAGAATTACAAACGTTATTTCCGTCACCAACATAAGCCACCTTCACCCCATAGATGTTGCCCTTCAGCTCCTTAATCGTCATCATATCAGCAAGTGCTTGGCATGGATGGAATTTGTCACTTAATGCGTTAATTACCGGAATTGAACTGTGCTTTATCATCTCAGAGAGTGTCTCATGTTTGTAGACTCTTGCAACTACAGCGTCCACGTAAGATGACAGAACGCGCATGGTATCGCTTATCGGTTCTCCTCTGCTTAGTTGCATCTCGCTAACACTTAGCGGTATGCTCTCGCCACCAAGCTTTGCTATCGCTACTTGGAAGGATACTCTGGTTCTTGTAGATGGCTTCTCGAAAATCAAAGCTATAGATTTGCCGGATAACGGCTTGTTATCTGGATACCCTTTTTTCTTAAAATTTATAGCCATGTCGATTATGTAAAGGATCTCTTCTGAAGCGTACCCTTCAAAGTCCAAGAAATGTCTAACCATGCCCAAAATCGTATTACAAATAAATATTTAAACGTACTAACGTATGAGGCACCGATAACCTTTATCTTAATTATTGCCTATTAAAGTAGCACAGCCTAAGGGGGCGGTTCTTATATTCGTTGACGAGGAAGGGCGAACGTTGGATAAGATATTGGAGGCGTTAGCGTCACCTATAAGGATTGAGATGCTAAAACAACTCTCAAAACACGATATGAACTACACGGAATTGATACGCTCGGTAGGTATGAACCCTCAGAAAGATGCAGGAAAGTTTTCCTATCACCTAAAGAAGTTACTCAGCTCGGAACTCATAAAAATTAACGAGAAGACAAAACTTTACGAGCTTTCGCACAGCGGCAGGACGATGCTGGAAGTGATTGAGCAGGCAAAAAAGATGCTAGCGGGCTCGGATTTGCTGATTGTTAGACGCAGCGAATGTTCGATAGAAGCTTTTGATAAGAACAAGATAGTGAACGCTTTGGTTAAGGAGGCAGGTATGCCAGCAAAACTCGCCCATAAAGTTGCATCCAGTGTGGAAGAAAAACTTCTCGATCTTAAAATAGAGTACCTTTCCGCACCCTTGATCAGGGAGCTTGTAAATTCCGTTTTAATAGACCAAGGATTAGAGAAATATAGACACAAACTGACGAGAGTTGGTATGCCGATTTACGATGTTACCCAAACAATCAAAAGTGCCTCAAAGCAAGGCGGGACAAATGCTGTCATGAGGACGGCGGCAAACGCGGTTTTGAAGGAATACATGTTGTTAAACGTTTTGCCAAGAAACGTGGCCGATGCTTATCTTTCCGGGTTGATAGACATCTGTTTTCTGGAGTCAGGAGTCGTGTCAGTTTACGGTAAAGCATACGATGCTGGTATACTAAACAAAGCTGAGGACCTAAATGTATACGGGGCGCTTGTAGCGAATCTTATGGAGGATGTGTTTGTTGTAGAAAAGGAATTTCTTTTGTATAATCTTAGCGATGTTATATCAAATAAAAAATCATTAAAACAGTTTGCATCAGCGCTCATGAAAATCTCTTCCACAAGCACGTTTGAGGGACATAGGTTTGTCATTAATGTTGCTGACAATTTGGAACATGCGGAAGATTTAATGGACGTCTTTGACGAACATCAGAAGAATAACATATTCATCGTGGTAAACAAAGATCTATTCGAGAAAAACCCCTCACATTACATTTCCAAGGAAGACTCCAAATTAATATTCACAACCGGTTCAAAATCGGAGATCTTAACCAGCAACGGATACAAAGTCTCCATCAAGAATCCAGAAAATACCGAAAGCTTTTTGTGCGGTGTAGCTGCGATGAATGTAGCAAGATTGGCACTTCAGTCTGTGGGTAATGAGGAAGAGTTCATGGAATCAGTGAGAAGAACAATGCAACTCATTATAACCGCCTTTATAAAGAAGATGGGTCTGACGAATATGCTTCATGGGAACACAAACATCAAACATCATTTCATTGTATCGCCGTGTGGTTTATTCGAGGCAATAAAGTGTTTAACTGGAGAACATCCAACATCGGGCTCCTCAGACATCTTGTTGAATGTGTTGAGGGAGATGGTTAAGCTGGCACTAAAGGGTTCCAAAAAGGACTTTCAGATAGGGGTCGCTAATGTATGTCCACCACAATCCTCTAAGAGGATGACCAAGTCTGATGTAGACAGGTTCGGCTTTAAGACTGTATCGGGATTATCTTTCTATCCCGTTACATCCAATTTTACCTATTCGACCACAATCGTGCCTTATGATATAAAGATGCCACAAGAATATAGGTTACAGCTTGAGGCGAAAGTGGCAAAGGTTTTGAACGGGGGTTATATGGTGATGTTGTCTAAACCTTCAAAGGATAAGGAGGTTCAGGAATTTGTTGACCTTGCCAAGAAGTACTTAGAGGCTGGTTGCGATTCCTTAAAATTCATTTAGACTTTAGTAAGAGGATGGCCTTTGCCAAATCTCCGCCCGTCTCTATAAGTGCCCTCTTTGCCTCCTCCTCAGATACGCCTGCTTGGAGTGCCACGAGTGTTACGTCATCCGGTGTCGGCTCATAGATTGGGGCTCCGGTTTCTTTTACTGTAGGTTTCTGCTCGGAAACTTCGCCACCTATGATTTGGTAGACTTTTTCGTCACCGACTTGCAAAACCACGACGGTCGGTTCCTTTATTACCACATCCTTATCTGGCAGACGGATTAGCACCTCTTTGGCTACGTTCTGCTCCTTCACATCAAGGCCCAAACTACTAAGTAGCTTTGATTGCATCCTTCTAAGTTCACGCGAGCTCAGCTTTCTCGTAAAGTTTCACCCCCGACCTTTCTAACCTTCACTGCCAAGCCCCTTCTAAACTTTCCCATCTCACAACCGCTGAGTACCGCCTTACCCACGGCTAACAATTCGCCTTTATTGTTTTCTATAAGAACCTCGTCTCCGGGCAGTATTCTTGGGTCTGCCTCTAATACATGTTTAGAAAATAGGGATTTTCCCTCGATGATGAATCTAGCAGCATCGTCCGACACAATGACCCTAAACCTGCCAGATGGTAGCAACGCTCTTAATCTCATGGCCCCCTCAAATGTTAGCGCTATCAGGCCGTCGTTGCTTCTCACGGTCGCTAAAAGCTTCCCATCCAAGTAGACCCTCTTAGGTTTGCCAGTACGTTTTGATACCTCGACTGTGGTACCGTCTGGGAAAAGCTTTTCGCCCACGTCCAACCCAAATTGGTAGTTCGAAATTGCCCTTACAACATCCAACAACTCAGCTACCCTCTACTCTGAACGATTTGACCAAGCTGAGCCTCTTCAGCTTTTCGGCTAGATAGTTAGGTGTCTCTACCTTCAAATTTATGAAACCGTCTTCATATTTCAATTCTAAAATGTTCGATTTCTTGCATATTTCAGATAAAACTTTTGCAGAACTTTCATCACTTCCGTCTATCTTTGCTGTTGCGACCACATAATCTCCCATCATAGAAGCTATGGCTTGCTCTAAGAGGTCTAGGTTAGTACGGTACAAGGCCGATATCATCACATAGGGTAAGGTCAGACCGAGCTTCTCAACCTTTCTCTCAGCATCGCTTACAAGGTCTATCTTGTTTAAAACGATAAGAGTTGGTATAGAGTGGGCTCCTATCGAGCCTAAAGTCTCTAGCGAATAGACGAGCTTTTCTTTAACAACATCTACAGGTTCTGAAAAATCTGCGACCAAAAGTATCAGGTCTGAGAACAGTATCTCACTTAGCGTGGAATGGAATGCATCGATGAGCATTGACGGTAGGTTTTTGATGAAACCAACAGTGTCGGATAAGAATGCTCTCCTACCTCTTATCTTGACGAGTCTGATCGTGGTGGATAGTGTCGTGAAGAGTCTGTTATCAACAGGCACGCTTTCCGACGCTAATGCGTTAAAGAGCGTTGACTTGCCCGCGTTAGTATAACCAACGAGCGATATTGTAGGAATTCCGTACTTCTCCCTTCGAAGCCTGAACAAATCACGTCTTTTCTTTATGCTGGCAAGCTTCTTGGTTAACGTATGTATCCTCCTGTTGATCTCGTTGTAGTAAACGTCAGCCTCATAAGCACCGAGACCGTGGAAACCTGGCTGCTCGCCCATCTTCGCAAGCCGAACTTTTTCCCTAGCCCTTGAGAGCTCGTACTTCAGTTCTGCTAACTTGATTTGCAACTTAGCCTCTTTCGAAGAGGCATGAAGAGAAAATATCTCCAGTATTAGCTGAACTCTCGACATGACAGGAATACCTAGGGCTTTCGCCAAGTTGTATTCTTGGACAGTCTTTATGTCGTTTTCGAAAATTACCTTCTCTATGTTCAATTTCTTGACAGCATCCTTTAGTTCCGCCAACTTCCCAGGTCCAATGTTGTACTTTGGATGCGGATAGCGGCGTTGAATGAGTTCGTATACTACCTCGTAACCCGCAGTTAAGCATAACTCCCTAAGCTCGTCTAGGTTCGGCTTTTCTCCAGGTTGTACACGATGAACTATTGCTACCCTCAAAGGCTTATATGTAGTGCTTTTGCGAGTTATATCAACTTTACCCTCTTATTCTCTTCGAGCTTCTTCATAACATCGCCCAGTGTATACCCGCTGGGTTGTGTTTTGCTGAGGAACGGTCCGTACTGATAATCCTCCGTAACCTCCTCTATTATTTGTATCTTCAAGAATTTCTCGAGCTTCCTAGCAAGTTCGATAGGAGGCTTGACCTCCCCTTGCTCGATTTTCTTAATGAGTGTTGCTTTCTCATTTAACTGTGCGGCGAGTTCTTCTTGTGACAGGCCCATGCGCTCCCTTGCATTCTTTATCCTTATGTGGAAACCCTCTACATAATCGATTTTTTCCATAGGCATAAGACTCTTCGAGGTTGCACTCTTTTTAGACTCGACCTTTTTCTGAGGCTTAGAAGTCATACCGACTCATCAAAAATACTTAAAACACCCTAATATATTTAATGCGAACATCAACAACCTGTCACAATTAAACGCTTAATTTTAACGATGTGGTTGTAAAGTCCGTATGATCTTCGTGGATAGTAAAGAAGCGTCAAAATGCAAGAGAATACTCGACATGCTGACGAGTGTATTGGGTCAGCAGGTCGGCATAAAGAACTTAGAGGTCGGGGATTATCTTCTTGACGGTACTGAAGGGATGGCTGTTATCGAGAGAAAGACCATAACCGATCTGCTGAATTCCCTGAAACCCGATGAGTCGGGCCGTGGGAGGTTATGGTCCCAGCTAGATAGATTTTCAGAGATGAACTCCTTCGAGAAGATTCTGGTAATTGAGGGATGGCTTGGCGCGATAAGAAGGATGACGGAATGGAATGAGGCCAGCATATACAGAGCAATAGAAAGCGTTCAGCGAAGTTATGAAGTCGTTGTCATCCATACACCGGATTGGAGAGGGACCGGAGCCTATGTGATAGCAAAATACAAGAGTCTCTTAGAGAAACCGGAACCAAGGGACATAAGGCTTCGTGTAAGCTCCGCTTCTATGACACCGGAACAACAAGCGCTCTACATAGTGGAGGGGCTTCCAAGGGTTGGGCCTAGCTTAGCCAAAGCCCTTCTCAAGACCTATGGTTCCGTGAAGAACGTGTTCGACTCGCTAGCCTCGAAGCCCGTTGAGCTCCTGAGGGATGAAGTGGCCAAGTTTTTGGGCAGAAAGCCTCCAGAGGTTGTTATAAAGAATGCTAAGGATGTTATCACTAGAGAAGTAAAATTAGAAGAGTAGGTTAATGAAGATTGAGATGCATTATGCAAACTAGCTTAGGTTACCAAGTAATAGTGACGCAACAGCAGCGGTTATGACTATGAGCAAGGTTTCCAGCAATATTTTCCTCCAACTTATGCGAGATTTTTTGGAGCGGTACCGAATTAGGTAGGCATTTATCGCACCGACTATTATCAACGCCATGATGAGGTTCATCGGCTCCGGAAAAACAATGTATGTGAGAACAGGGATGCCTCCTGCTAAAAATGTTGTTACACTACATATGAACGCGGCATAAAAATTGGACAATCTTACCTCTTTATGAAGTAGCATGAACAGTTTCTTAACTAGCATGAGGGATTTATTGCGCTCGTTTTTGTCTGGAATGTCGCTTAAGCTGAACCTCATCAAAATTTGGAGAGATCTTATGTCTGCTAAATCCTCAGTTATTCCGCCTAAAAGGAAGCTCGAAAAATTCGTTATAGCTACAGCTACCAACGTTAAAAGAGCTGCAAATGTTACGGCTTTAGTAATCAGACCGGATATGAAAACTGAAAGGACCACGACGAGTCCTGCTATGGAACCATCCACGAGGCCGGCTACAACTTCAAGTATGGGCTCTCTTTTCAGCAAAAGGTTTCTCCACTCTTTACTCAACTTCAGACCCTGAGGTGTTGGCCGGATGTAATCGCCATCTTCAATTATTAGCCCTTCAGAAATCATCTCCTTTAGAGCTTTATCTAAGTCGCTTGCCTCGACGCAAACGTCATTAGCACAAACTTTGTCGATTTGCTTTTTGAGAAGAGCCTTATGCATACTCGCCTTTCGTTTCAAGTTTAACAAAATAAGCACCTTTATAACGTCTGACAGTTCCTGAACTTCAAAGGACACTCAGCGTTTCACCGCTCGTGTTTTAATAAAAATACCTATCAATTTATTAACCCTTCTGCCCATTTATATATAAACTAAAAAACGTATGCTGAAAGTAAGCCTCCGAAGGTTCTCGATTTTGAGCTACATTCCTAAAGTCTCAGAGTGAGCTCAACGTAACAAAAAAATAGTTTTAAACTCCTTTTTGAAATTACTGCTTTAAACTTATGGCACAAGAAGGCTGGTGCGAATTGGACAAAACACGTACGCCGAACAAGCTCTCAGAAATATTAAGCGTTCCGTGGATAAGGTCTTCTCTAATTTTGGGCGGTATGCTTGCGGCTATAGGCGTGATGTTAATTTTGATCTTTAGGTTTTTGGAACTTGGGAGCTCTCCCTTGTTCTTGAACGCAAAAAACCTCGTCATAGAGTATGGGCTCGTAGGCATATTCGTCGTCACGATACTGGCCGGCACAATCGTACCCCTTGGTAGTCCAGCACTCGTCGTAGCAGCTGCATCTCTCGGCATTCATCCTATGCTTTTAACAATCGTCGCGACAGCTGGCTTCACGGTAGGTATGACGATAAACTATGTGCTGGCTTACGGTCTCGGAAGACCTTTTGTGGTAAAAAAACTGGGGACAGAACGGCTTGAAGAAATATCCACATTATGGGGTCGATGGGGTTGGATTATATATGTAATATTTGGGATTATACCCGTGCTTCCTGTCGAGTTCCTAGCACTGTTCTGCGGACTAATTAAAGCACGATTCGGTCACTTCCTCATCCTAAGCTTCATACCGCGCCTGCTGGTGTTCGCTCTACTATCACACTTCGGAGTTCAGCTTGGTTGGTGGCTTGGAATAACATGAGATCCAACTTTCAGTTATCTGGACTGCTCTTTCCGCAGATTTTGTTGGAAAATTAAGTGGACCGGCGGGGATTCGAACCCCGGACCTCGCGCAATCCGGTCTGACAGAGATCGCCAGGCGCGCGATCTTCCGCTGATCTACCGGCCCTAGTTTTAGACGTATTCGTTCGTAAGGTTTAAAGCTTTTCTTCAGGTCTTCATTTTTAACGGCTTTAACCACCTGTATGACCTCAACTTCTTTGAAGCGCCGAAGCCGCAGGCGGCGCATCGCTTCTTGGAAACATGGAACGACCTGCGCCCGCACCTTCTGCAGCGTATGTGCACCGGTTTGTTTCGCTTTCCGAGAGAAGGTGTACCTTTCACCATGCTACACTCAACCAGACCGTTAAAGTCCTTCTAATAAGCTTATCACGTTACTCTTTGGGGCTGGTACTTATCATTATTATATTATCCCCTCTTACGACTATGGTTCCGATCTGATTGCTATTGTTCTGGTCTATGACCTCCTCGGCGTTCTCTAGGACTAGGTTTAGATGCTGATCGTAGCCCTGAAGAAGGCCCCTGATCAGCTTGCCATTCCTGAGCTTTACAAGAACTTTCTCGCCCAAGCTTTTGGAAAGGACCTTTAATGAGATGTCACCGGACATATCTCACGCAACCTCTTGCCTTTGTTGTTTCTTTTAATAATTAAATCTATCGTTTATTTAACCAAAAAGTGATATAGTTTCGAGGTTCTTTGGTGTATATATGCTTGCTGTAACAATCTTTGAGGCAGACTCTGCTAGACTCTCGATAGCTTTAACTTCGCCATGTAAGAAGATTACATTTTTAGGCTTCGGTGTGAACTTCTTCAGATAGTTCAGCAGTTGTTGTCTACTAGAATGGCCCGAGAACCCGTCTACCTTCTCTATGCGTAACTTAATATTTAAAACTTCTGCCTTACCTTTCTCGTCTATAAACGATACTTCTCTTATGCCCTTAAGCAACTTTCTACCTAACGTCCCCTCTACCTGGTAGCTAACGAATATTAACATATTCTTTTCATCATTTGCAAACTCCTTCAGATAATTCAACACAGGTCCGCCTTCTAACATGCCCGATGTAGAAATTACGATAGCCGGCCCTTCAGCGTTCAGTACCTCCTCCCTTTGTGAATGGCTCTTTACCGGTGTGAAGTACTCCGACATGAACACGTTCCCTTGAGATTCCATTATGTCCTGCAACTCTTTCGAAAGATATTCAGGGAATGCCGTATATATTGCGGTCGCTTCTATTACAAGGCCGTCCAAATAAATCGGTACCTCTGGTATGCTTTTTGAGTTTAGAAGGTCGTTGAGGACGAGCATTATCTCTTGAGCTCTACCGACCGCTGGTACGGGTATTAACACCTTACCGCCCGCCTCTATTGTCTGCTTTATGTAGTCGGCTAACAATGCCTCACTTTCTTCCCTAGTAAAAGGTATCGGTGTCGCACCATAAGTACTCTCCATCATCAACGTCTCTGCCCTTAAGAATTTATGCGTACATGCATCTAACGTCCTAGTATTCTCAAACTTGAAGTCGCTAGTGTAGACAATGTTGTATAACCCCTCGCCTATATGTATGTGAACAACAGAGGAGCCAAGGATGTGGCCCGCGTTATACATCGTTATCCTTATGTCAGGCGTTATGCTTGTAACGCTGCCATACTTAAGCGTTATAGTGTGCTGGACCGCCGTTTTCACGTCGTTCTCATTATATAATGGAAATAGGCCTTCCTTTTCTGCGACGTTAATAAAGTCCAACTGTTCCATCGTCATAAGGGGTAGCGTCGGCTCAGTGCAATACACGGGGCCCCTGTAACCGTACTTAAACAGATAGGGTATGGCTCCGGTATGATCGAGATGAGCATGTGTTGCGATCACGGCATCAAGATCGTCAAATATTGAAGGATACGCATCAAATCTAGGCAGCATCTCAAGCTTGTTCGTGGAACCAACGGCGATACCACAATCTAACAGTATCTTACTCTCGTTGGTCTGGAGCAGTATGGCTGATCTCCCAACCTGTCTTCCGGAACCAAGTATTGTGAGCGTTACATCGTTTGTTTTAAAAGTTTGTGCCCCAAATACCCTCTCGCCTATCGTCCGCAGTATGCTGAGTCTTTTGTCCGAATCTTTGTAAAGGTACTGGTTAATCTTTTCAATAGTTTTTGAAGGCATTAACATTTTCCTAACTACCTTTACGTACCAACCTGTCGCCTTGCAAGCATTCTTGATAATTTCCCCGTTTTTGTTGACATTAAGATCCTTAACCTCAACTATAGCTTCCCCCAGAGTCTCATCAAAGAACACGGTGACATCTTCGCCAAAGAGTGATTTGAGAACTTTCTCAGCTTCTTCTTGCGGCAGTCTTATCGAGGGATCGGACCTTATGACCACGCGCTTCTTAAGTATGTTCACGAGGTCTTTCGCGATCTGGTCTCTTTCCACAAACAGTTCAGAATTCTTGGTATATATGGCGAGCCTTGTACCCTCATATTCAATTTTTGTAATAGCCGCCTCCCTAGGGCTAACCACAGAAAAGTACCTCAATATCTCCGCTCGGAGCCTATCCGCTGCGCTCAATCTGTTGCACCTTAGACCATTTTATCTAATACTGATTTTCAGAAATTCCTCATAAAGTGGTGCTTTCTCTTCTAGCGTTAACTCAGTATACGGTTTAGTGGTTGTGATGTACGCAACGTCAATACTGTCTCCTGAACCGATATCCCTCCTGATGGCTGATGCGACACTCTTAAAGGCCAACCTAATCCCCTCTTCGAGTTCCAAGTCTGGCCTATAGTTCGACTCGATTATGCCGTATGCAACAGGAGAGCCTGAACCTGTTGCGATCATGAGTTCTTCGGTCATTGAGCCCGTAGGGTCTAGGTTGTAAAGGTGAGGTCCTTGACTATCCACACCACCTATTATCAATTGTGCTATCAACGGAAAATACCTGTTACTGAATAGGATATTCGAGGCGAGCCTAGCTACGGATACAACCTCCATGCGTCTTGCCCATTGTATCTGATAGTAGTTAATGTTGGCACGGAGTGTATCGATGATGTTCTGTGCATCGGCAACCCTGCCCGCGATCGTTATAGCCACATGGTCTGCTAGCGGGAAGAGTTTCTTTCCCTTTTTATGGGCTATAAAATAACCTGAAGTAACCCTAGTGTCTGTGGCAAACACCACGGCATCCTTTATAACTAGGCCTACCGTTGTGGTCCCCGTCTTTAGGAATCTGCTCCCATTCATCTCATACCCAAACATCGTCTTCGACACCAACTATCAGTTTTAACGCCCCGTTCTATGGCTTTTGCATAAAGTCACAAAGTTTATAATTCTGCCAAAATAAAAATGTTTACACATTAATACTTTAATAAAAGCCATTAAGCGAAAGGTTGAGAAATGTCCTCGGAAGGTTTAGAAACTCCTAAGGAGAAAGAAGGCGTCAACGAGAAGCAGGCAACGGAGGTACCCAAACCTGCCCTACCTTTAGGTAGCTTCCTTCTGGTAGATTATACGATAAAAATTAAGGAAACTGGCGAACTCGTTGATACGACCTCTGAGGAGGATGCGAGGGAGGCGGGCATCTACGATGCCTCGAGGCTTTACGAGCCTCGGTTAGCGATACTCGGTAAGGGTATGTTGCTTAAGGCAATTGAGGACGAACTACTCACGATGTCCGTCGGCGAGTCCAAGACATTTGAAATTTCGCCAGAAAAGGCCTTTGGCCAAAGGGATCCAACAAAAGTTAAGGTTTATCCGATCAGGAAGTTTAAGGACATCGAAACACCGCTGGTCGTAGGTGCTAGAATCAACATCGATGGAAAAGAGGGCATAATACGTTCTATAGGTTCTGGAAGGGTTCAGGTTGACTTCAATCCGTATCTTGCGGGCAAGACACTCGTCTGTAATGTTACCGTAAGGAAACTCATAACAGACGACAAAGAAAAGATTCAGCAGATAATACATAACAGGTTACCGGATGTGGATATCCAAAAATTCGCTATTGAGTTAGCACCGCCGGAGGTAACCATTACTATACCAGAAGAAGCATACCTCCTACCAAATATACAGATAGTTAAGAGACTCATCGCTAAAGAAATTCAAGAGAATATCCAAGGTATAGAGAGAGTGAAGATTATCGAGCTTTATACGCGGCAGACATAGGACTCACAAGCTAAATTTTATAATTCCTCTTTTGATTTATTGTTATACGTCGCCGGGGTACCCGAGCCTGGTCAAGGGGGTGGGCTCAAGACCCACTGGCGTAGGCCATCCTGGGTTCAAATCCCAGCCCCGGCACTCCACAAACGGGTTTAACATACTCTATTCTTTTAATTAATTTATGACAGCAACGAGCACAAGAAGAAGTGCGACCATGATGTAAGCTTTATATTTTCCTTGTATTAAAAAACGAAAAAACCTAGACAGTGAATGCAATATGTCCGAACAAAAAGCCAAACTACCAATTTTAAGCAAATTTTTGACACTTTGGATTTTCTTAGCAATGATAATAGGCGTAGGTTTGGGTTATGTTTTTCCGAGCATCGCTGATGTATTGGGCCAGTTAAGCATAGGAACGACCTCCATTCCTATAGCGCTGGGCTTGATTTGGATGATGTATCCGCCTCTTGCCAAGGTAAGGTATGAGGAGCTTAAGAAGATAATCACGGCTAGAGGATCGAAGGTCATGCTTACGGAGTCGCTCATACTCAACTACCTAGTGGGCCCATTTCTTATGTTCGTCCTCGCATGGGTATTCCTTGCGGACTTTCCTGAATTCAGAAACGGCATAATCTTGGTGGGTTTGGCAAGGTGCATAGCGATGGTTATTGTCTGGAATGACCTCGCCGATGGTGATAGGGAATGGGCTGCAATCCTAGTCGCCCTGAACTCGGTCTTCCAGATAGCATTTTACTCCGTTTACGCCTACTTTTATATTACCCTTGTAAGCTCTTGGATTGCCGGAACTGGTACAGTAGTTGAAATATCCTTTATAGAGGTTGCCACATCGGTCCTCATATACCTTGGCATACCATTCTTTGGCGGAATGATTACACGCTTCTATTTCCTTAAAAAGAAGGGTAGGGAATGGTACGATAGGGTTTTTATGCCGAAACTCGGGCCAACGTCCCTTTTTGCCCTTTTGTTCACCATAGTCGTGATGTTTTCCTTGAAAGGCGAGTACATAGTTACTCTTCCAATGGATGTCGCGAGGGTGGCAATGCCGTTGCTTTCTTACTTTGTCATAATGTTCCTTTTGTCCTTCCTAATTGGTTATAAATCAGGCCTTGATTACAATAGGGTAACCTCTCTAGCTTTTACGGCCGCAAGCAACAACTTTGAACTCGCGATAGCCGTAGCGGTGTCCGTTTTTGGTTTGGCTTCAAAGGAAGCCTTTGCGACGGTAATCGGTCCCTTAATAGAGGTTCCCGTGATGATTTCGCTGGTAAACGTAGCGCTCTGGTTTAGAAAACGTCTCTACGAAAAAATAAAGGTTGAAACGATGAAAGTAGCCGCATAAACCTACAATTTCTAATATGAATTGGTAATTCTGAACCGCGCCAGTGCGTTTTTCAAAAAGCAAAAGATGTGTCAAACTTTAGGATTTTCTTGACGGTTTATCTTTGTATAAATTTCCAAAATTTTTCTGTCGTTACAATCATAAAGTAATGTTTTTACTTTTTTAGAGTGAAATGTATAAATCAGGGTACGCTCTTACTTTATTTTGCGTCGTCCGGAAAAGGAGAGGCCGACGTTAAGCAACGCCTGGGGGAAGCCTCAGGCGTTGTAAGCGTCGACCCATGCCTAAGCGCTCCGGGGCTGCTTCGGCAGTCTCCCCAAGCTGGGCATGGGTGGGAGGTGCCCGTAGGGCACAAGGGGGTTAAACCACGGAGGGTGCCCTAGCAGGGAGGCCCGCCATCTCCGAAAGACGACGCACTTTCTTTTTATGAATTAAAATATTGTTCAGGCATTGGGTACAAAGAATTGTACATTTGTGATCTTCACTAGTTGTTTGATGTTTTCGTAGTATTCCTGTGGTGACAACTCGCTAACTGTTGCTTCATCAACATTTATCACATAAATCATGTAAAGCCTTGCGTTGAGTATTTCTTCAATACTGATGGGTGGTTTCGTGTAGTATATGTCGCAAATTCTCTTAATATGAAGCACCTCTTCCTCAGTTCTGTCTCTTGGCGGTTTTAGGAATATGTACGGAATCTGGACGATATTATGTGGCGGTGTTCCGATACCAAACTTTTTCGCGAAGCTACTGTACCTTGCTATCTTGCTGGCGATTCTAGCTAAGAGGTAGGTATTGGGGTCGAGTGCATGCTCAGGGGGCACAAAACCTGTCTCTATCTCGATTATGATATTGCCGTCACCTTTTACTCCGTACACATCGCACGTGAGTATATCATTGAGTCTATGCTCGACGTCTACTTCGTAACCTTTGACCACTAAGTCGGCAGCACATACGACCTCCATCACAGAATGGTTTATTTTAACCATGTTAGCCTCATAGAGTTTGCATAGTTTCCTATACATACCATCAAGCTTGTTCACAACTTCCTTACCGTACCTATCGCCTATGAGTGCAATGATTTTCGAAAGATCTTCCTCGAACTTATTCATCAAAACCGTTAAAACGTTAGATGAAAATAAACTTTTGATAGACATTAAAAAACCGTCATGAATAATGAATGGATTGGCTAACCTCTGGCCATTGTCGTAGAGTGCTGTAACCGGGATGTGGTGTGGCAACAAAATTTTTATTCCAAAAGCTAAGAATTTAGCAAGAACAAAACATGAGCGTGGCCAGAAGCTTACTAAACATTATATACAACAGAAGGACAATCAGAAAGTTTAGACCTGCCGAGATACCGGAAGAGATACTCAATATGATAGTTGAGGCAGGTCAAAGAGCGCCCTCATACTATCAAGCTTACTCATTCATACTTGTTAGTGATAAGGAAAAAAGGAAAGCACTCGAGGATATTTGTGAAGCAAACTACATATCAAATGCCTCTGCGATAATAGTAATATGTAGTGATCTTAATAGGGTCAGTAAAATGTTTAGTTACCTCACCTCCAACCACATCTTGACTTCTGACGAATACCCTATCGAAACAATACATAGTATATTCGAGACAGGGCTTGCGACACAAAACATGATAATCGCCGCTGAAGTTTTAGGCTTCGGTACCGCTCTACTTCGTTGTGTACTCTCCGAGGCAGAGCGTGTAGCGGCCTTGTTAGAACTTCCGAAGGGGGTGATTCCCATCGCTCTCCTTTGCATAGGCGAAAAGGATGAGATACCACCGAAGAGGCCTAGGTGGCCATTACACATAGTTTTTCACAAAAACAAGTACCGGGAGCCGAATCCTTATGAGATTGCCAACTACGTCGAAGAATCTTCAGAAATGTATGATCGGGAAGGGTACCTAATTAAGTATAAGGGCATTTCCATAAGATACAAAGATTATTTGGCGATGCAAGTCGAGCGGACAAAAAACATGGAAAAGAACTACGAGAGATTATCAAAATTTCTCAGGAAGGCAGGTTTCAAAATCTAGTTATGCTAACTGAACGGTACTAAGCTTTTTATACTATTGATGTAGAAAAGCGTATTCGAAAGCATGACAGAAATAGAACAGCAGGTATTGAATATGCTGAAGGACTACTCTAAACTTGTCGAGAAGGCAATAGAACGTTACATGCCGAGAAAGTTTACACAAGAGGAAGCTGTTAGGCTGTTCGGTGTGCCAAGATTTTCATACGAACCTGAATCTCTGACCAAGGCAATATCTGAGCCGTTTTGGGATCTGATAGATAGAGGTGGAAAGAGATGGAGGCCAGCCTTGCTTTTATTGACGTACGAAGCGCTAGGCGGTAAGGTCGAGGACATAGTGGACATAGCCATAATACCTGAAATTATCCACAACGGTACGCTAATAATTGACGATGTAGAAGACAACGGAGATTTTAGGCGTGGCAAGGAATGCATCCACAAAATATATGGTGTTGACATAGCTGTCAATGTTGGAAACATGATGTATTACCTTCCGCTCCTAAGCCTACTGAACGATAAGAGAATACCTCCCGATAAGACGCTGGCGATCATGCGTTGCTATGTTGAGGAGATGCTTAGGCTGAGTCTGGGTCAGGCAATGGATATAGCTTGGCATAAAGGACTCGTCGAAGAAATCACTGAAGAACACTACATGCAAATGTGTGCCTTCAAGACTGGTTCATTGTCACGTATGGCGGTCGGGATAGCCGGAATAATGGCCGGCGCAGATCATAGAGTTTTAGAGGGTCTGAAAAACTTTGCAGAATCCCTCAGCATAGCTTTCCAAATACAGGATGACATACTAAACATCGTAGGCGATATGGCGAAGTACGGCAAGGAAATAGGAGGGGATATAAAGGAAGGTAAGAGAACGTTGATGGTAATTTACGCGTTGAAACATTTGCCGAAGGATGAGGCGAACAGGCTTAAGGAAATCCTTTCATTGCACACGAGCGATCCTAGTCTAATAGGAGAGGCAATCGCTCTGATAAAGAAGAGTGGTGCGATAGAGTATGCAAGCAAGGTCGCCAAGGAGTTGGTTAACGAGTCTTGGAAGGTGTTGGATGAGCTTTTACCAGAAACGCCCGCAAAGAGAAAGCTCAAAGCACTAACAGATTTTCTAATCATGCGTGAATTCTAGCACCGTTATCTGTTCAGCACGCGCTAACCTTTTAAAAGCTTCAACCTTAGCCTCTTTTTCCAACTCAGCAGCTTCAATCATTTCTCTTAAGAACTTCGTCGCCTCGTCCATGGTCCTTCTTGATACGGGATACGGCACACCATCCTTTCCGCCTACTGCGAAACTATACTTCACGGGGTCCTTCCAGTCAACTTCTGCGCCGAATATGAGCGTAGCAATGAGAGCCAGCGCCCTGACGGTTGACGGTCCGACCCCTCTTATTTCAATAAACTCTTCGTAATTTCTTGGCTTGAACTCATACGCCTTCCTTAACAAATCCCAGTTCACCCTTTTGGGCATACGAAGATACGCTGGGACCTTTTCCATAATCGTCGTGCTAGTTTCTTCGCCCAACCATTTGGTCAGACTTTCCTGTTTATTTAAAGTGTTGAATATACGTATCAACTTTGATGGTGATTCGCATACAAGGTCGACGGAAATTTTCCTAGCATCCTCACACTTTCTTGAGGTCATGTTAAGAGCAATTGATGAAACACCGTCGCTGAGTATGGAGGAGTGCGGTTCGACAACGAAACTCTTCACAGATTCGCCAAGCCAGTGATACCTTCTTGCATATCCATCTGACACATTCATGCCTTGCTGGACTACTGCCCACCTTCCTTTTTCGTCCACAAAGATAGCATGATGGTAAAGATTATAACCATCTTGTATGAGCGCATTGTCAACTTTTGCGGATAATCTACTCGCACGTATTAAATTTTCTACCTTACCTTCATCGAATCCATGTGAAACAAGCACTGTCTTCAGCTCCTCGGGTGTTCTTTTGCTTTTTGAGCCCTTTCCGCCGGCTACCATGATGCCGTGTTTCTCGAAGTTTAAACTCTCTCTAAGGACTCCGGTTACAACAGTTGTCAGGCCGCTTGAGTGCCAGTCAAAACCAAGGACGCAACCGAATGATTGGAACCAGAAGGGGTCGGATATTCTTCTGAGAAATTCTCCCGCGTCGTAACTCTCGACGATAACTGTGACTATAGCATCCGCAAGCTTCCTCATCCTCTCTATAAGCCAACTTGGCGCATGGCCAGAATGTAGCGGTAGCTCAGCGACACCCGTCTTGACAGGTACCATCCATATTTGTTAAAAACTTGGGCAATAATAAATTTAGTCGTGACCGAAAATGAATGTTTTTATCAAACTATGAGCCCCTGATTATTTTGGTGTGTAAGTTGAAGGTGGAGATAGTAGATGTAAAGATACCCGAAGGTTGTAACGTTATATTCGGCATAACGCACTTCATAAAGAGTGTGGAGGACATTTATGAGGCGATAATGAATTCCGTACCAGGAGCGAAGTTCGGTCTGGCCTTCGCCGAGGCCAGCGGTCCATGCCTCATTAGACATGAAGGTACGGACGAAGAACTAAGGAAGCTTGCTGCCGAAACCTTACTCAAGATTGGTTGCGGTCATACGTTTTTGGTTTTTATAAAGGACATGTATCCCATAAACGTGCTGAATAGGTTGAAAGAAGTGCCCGAGGTTTGCACAATTCTGGCAGCTACAGCAAATCCGCTCCAGGTTGTTGTGGTTGAATCGGAGCAGGGTAGGGGCGTACTTGGTGTGATTGATGGTTACAAATCAAAGGGAATAGAAGGGGAAGAGGACATAAAGAAGAGGAAGGAATTCCTAAGGAAGATAGGATACAAATTATAGTTAGACCACTCAAAGAGTGCTTTTTGTGAATTCGATATCTGTAATGAACGCCCAAGGGGCATAGACTGGCGTTTCTACCTCCCACCACTCTATCCAATATCTCTCTGTACTCAGAGCAACTATGGAGTTCAAGAGCTTTAGCATGTTACCGACGAGTCTGAGACCCCTAAGGGGCGCTTCTATACTGCCGTTCTTTATCATGAAGAGCCCGTCCCTTGGTACAGTAGAGAAATCCCCCTCCCTATAGTTTGAATACCTTAAGTACCAGTCGTTCGTTACGTATATGCCCTTATCAACCTCGGAAATCAACTTCTCGAAACTTTTGTCACCCGCCTCAACAACCAAGTTAAACGGTGTAGGAACTATTATCCCGGCATTCGCAGTGCTTGTCGTACCGTGTCTCTTCGCCGTCGTGCTGTTATGAAGATAGGTTTTCAGGATACCGTTTTCCACGATCACGTTCCTTCTTGTTGGTAGTCCTTCATCGTCAAAAGGTTCGGCACCGTAAGTGTTGTACATTGTAGGATCATCAATTAGCGTAAATTTTTGTGAAGCAACCTGTTTTCCTAACATATCAACTAAAAAGGATACACCAATGTCGACGTTAAAGGCGGATGTTGCAGAACCGAATTCGTCAACAATATGAGCGAACGTCATAGGACCCAGAATCGTGTCATACCTTCCCGGCTCGCCTTCTATGGGGTTTAGAGCCATCCTTGCTATCTCGCCAGCAATCGAACCGACCTCTTCCGGCTTAAATTCTGAACTATCAGCCGCGACGGTTGCAAACTGTCCCGTGGCATTGTCTGCCGCGAACGCTCTCACAGAAAGTGCAACGGCATCCTTTGTGGACGAGACCTCCACGTTGCCGCTTGTACAAAGTATGGTCTTTCCCCTCATAGACCTAAGGGAGCCAGCAACCCTTTTAGCACCAGCAGAAAGAGCAGAGTTTACGGCAGCGCTTACGTGATCTACGAGCACATCCGGTTCCATAGCAACTTTGCCAATCTTCAGGAGACGCTTGTCATACTTAAACGGACCTTTTGGAAGTGGAGCATAAACATCAGAAGGCTGGACGGTCTTAGCAGTAGATATCAATCGCTCAACTGTTTGTTCAATCGAAGTCCGTGAGAAGTCAGTTATGGCGCCTGTAACCCTTCTTTCTTTAAACGCCAAATATATTTCCAGTACAGCATTCTCGAAAGAGTTCGAAATAATAACGTTGTTATTCGAAAACCTTATCATCGTCGAATTTGAGATGTTTAAGCTTACAGCTGCATCGGATGCGCCCAGCTTTAGAATTTTCCTAACAAGCTTCCTCGGAAGTTCTCGAATCTCTGAGCTAGTTAACATGCTAACCTCATTACATTGAACGAGAATAAAAGTTTAAACCCTGAGTGTAACCGGTTTATAAGTGAAATGTACGCGATTCCAGAGGACAGGCTAAAACTGCTCGCACAAACAGCACTTGAAGCTTCGAGAAGTATCTTTAAGGAAGATGAGATATCGTGTCTTTGCGTCTATGGTTCACAACTTTCTGGCTATTCTTCAAAGGGTAGCGACTTAGATGTGTTATGCGTCGTGAAAGATTTCAAGGAAGACATAAAGTACTATTATCTAAGAAATTTTGAACCTACTGTCTCCATTTTGGCGGTTGATGAAGATGCTATGAAGGGCGATGTGACAAACGGCTCCTTAGGAGAATTCGTGGCAGGAAGGCTCCTGACACCGTTTTATCCCGTTATAGGTGTCACACTCTTGGAGGAGTTTGATAAGACCTACAAGAAGAACGTTGTGCTGGAGTTATGTGATAATCTGATATTGGAGCACAGGATGGCGGCGAGTGAACTCTTGATACGGCCCGAGTACTTTCTTTTCGAGAAGTTGAGGAGAAGGGCTTTGATATATCCGCCAGCACGTTACAGTTATTCGAAAATATTTTCCGGTCCCTACAAGAAGGTGAATATGGAAATTTGTATGAAAGGATTTTACGCTGCTTTTAAGGAGCTGGAATCTGAGGGTTTATTGGTTAGGGATGGCGAGTATTATCGCTTATCCAATAAGTTCGTACTTTCAACACTAAACCGGACAAGTACGTTCACTAAGAAACTTTATGACTTCGAAAGGATGTTTAAGATGTATCTCGTTCACGGTTATGCAGGACGCTTTAATCCACGCATCATAGCAGAGGAACTATATTCAAAGATCAAACGGTCGCTTTTTTACAAAACCGAAGATGAACTTCCCAACCCAGAGGAATACATTTTTATTAAAACTGCCATAGGAAAACAACAATTAAAAGAACAGTTTGACATCCTAGACTTCGTTGAACGAGTTTATGACGTTGAGAGAAGTCAGATATCCATAAAGAAGATAGGTCGAATGCTTAACTCGACTTACATAGTAACGATCCACACAAAAGATGCAGAAGAGAAAATCTTCGTGAAGAAATACCTGAACTGGACAGACCTAAAGTGGGTAGCGGCGAGAATTTGGACTGTTGGTGTGAAGAACTTTTCGGTCGTTGCTGAAGTCAGGCTTTCTAATGAAGTTTACTTTGTTAACAAACTCGCGGAACTCGGCTTTAACACAGCCGACATATACCATATAAATTGGAAGAAAAAGTTATTGTTCCAGAAATTTATCGAGGGACAGGACCTCATGCAGATATGGACGTCAAAAAACGAACAAAATATACAGGAAAAGGCAGCATTTATGGCCGGAAGAGAATTGGCAAAAATTCATCAGTACGATATAACATTGGGTGATTGCAAACCTGAAAACTTCATAATCTCTGGAGATAAAGTTTACATAACGGACTTAGAACAGGCTTCGTTTAACGGCGACAAAGCATGGGACCTAACAGAAGTTGTGCTTTACATAGGGCATTATCTTGATACAAATAAATCGGTGGAGTATGCGCGCGCTATTTTATCCGGATACCTATCCATCGGAGACAAGAGTGTTCTAGAAAATGCTATAAAAGGTAAGTATGCATCACTCCTGATACCTTGGACACCGGTATGGGTACAGAAAAAGATCCTCAGCGAGATAGAGGCACTTCTTCGATCGGAATGATATACTCTCTATTCATTCCCTCAAAGGTACCAATTAGTAACCACTTAAATGAACGTCCATCTCTAAGGTCTATAATACGCTCAACTTTTCCAAAAGCCTCTATGCGTGTACCTTTATCAAACATCGCAGTGAATGTCCCGTCAAAACTTGCTAACATCTCAACATCATTAGCGTATTCCTGTCCCGTCTCCACCTCGGATAGTCTGTAAATAGCTGGTGTGAAACAGGACTCCGTTGCGTCAGAGATCACAGCTCTTATTTTGGCAAGACCTAAACTATGATATTTAACCTCACCATAACCTCTTATCACTTCTTCATCTAATCTGACACCATGAATCGAGAAAGGCGTCCCCTTGTAAACGTATTTGTTCCTTAACAACTTTGCCAGCTTTGATAACGTGTTTACCGAGAGTGGGTACTTCGCGCTTGCCTTTACAATCCATTCGTTTAACCTTACTTCATCAAGAGGTTTAACATCGTTGATCGAATGCAAACTTTGTAAAACTTTCCAAAAGTTATTTTTCCCATATATAACAAGGTCTATGTCTGACCTTCGATGATGTATTTTTAAAAGTATGGAACCGGTGATACCCATGTTTTTAATATCTACGCCCGAAACCTCGGTTATTGACTCCACTAATTCCTTAGTTTTATTCTCGAGCTCATCCAACCCACTACCTTCTACTATCTCAAGTAGTCTTTCGTCACATCTGTAATATTTTGATATTCTGTTTAACGGAACGCAAGACATCTCGGCACCTACCGTTTCGTCATAAAAAACATATTCAGGTTTATTCTTCTTAAGAAAATTTATCGTGTTAACCAATTCTTGCATCGAATAAGCGCATATTGTCCTTTTGAAACTTTTTCCTTGTCTTGACCACACCCCATCACCAGGCAAGTATTTCAAATACGCGATGAGCCTGTCAGGGGGGTGGCTTTCGCCCACTACACAAAAGAACCACTCCTCACGCGTTTCAACATAATCTTTGTCTCTAAATCTTCTCAAGGCGAATCAACCATTAAAAAGTCCTTTGGGTTGTTTCCGACAAATAATCGCAACTCTCCGTCGCTCGATATCTCAAGCCTTCCTGAAGCTATACCAACCTCACCATCACGAAGCTGCTCAGCAAACCTACTCCTGTATGAGACGATTGAAGATACCTTAGTTGAAATATCCGGCCCTTCGATTACACTGGTTACCTTAACCTCATAACGACAAGGTGTGAAGATGCCCTTTGACGCATTGTTCACTTGGAAGCGTATGATAGTTCTACCGATTTCTTTGAAACGACGTTCTCCATATTTATCCCAAAATTCTTCTGGAAAGGGAATAAGCTTTAACGTATATGGTCTTCCCATAAATATTCCGTTTGTGAGCTTCCTCCTTTCATGCTTCGCCCATACGATGGGTTCCATGAGTGTGTCAGACCTTGGTCTCAAGACTTTTTCCAAGGCATCTCCAGAAAGGTACCCGGTCATGTTGCTTTCACGCATAAGCCTCAGGGTCTCGTAAACTTTCAGACAATTATTTATGCCGTAAACTACGATGTCTATGTCGGAAGATTCGTTATGGAGGCCTAGAAGCACAGAGCCCGTTATACCAACAAAGTTACTTTCTATTCCAGAATTTTCAACGAGTAGATCCACCATTCTAAGGGCGGCGTTCGCTACAGCATCTATTCTCAGATGACTCTTTCCTTCGATCGGATCGTAAACTCGTGTAATTTCCTCCAAAGGTATATACGGCACCTCCTGACCTAGGCACTCGTCGTATTTCAAAAACTTACGGGAATGTCTTCTAATAAAATCCATTGATGAATTGAAACTCTTCAGCTTAACAACCGAACCTCCGACTCTTATGTAGTTTGGCACAGCTATGACGCCCTTAGGTGGATGTGATACGCCTTTCACTGCGTATATCACATCGTCTCCCACCTCGACATAGCTACCCTCTATCAGAGTTGGTCTTTTAGTACTCAAATATAGTCCATTCCAGTACGCATCCATTAAGAATAAATATTTATTGAGCAATCTTTATTATTAGACTCCAGCCTCTTACTTCAGCCTTGAACCCGATAACCTCACTCGGCGAGCTCCTAAAACAGGCCATAAGCAAGTTTATCTCGTCTCCAGGAGTAGATAAGAACGTAGTCGAGGAACTCGTAAGGGGCATACAAAGAGCTCTCTTAGTTTCAGATGTAAATGTCGAGCTTGTAATGAAGTTGTCTGAAAAGATAAGAGAGAGGGCATTAACAGAAAAAGTCCCGCCTGGTATTTCCAAGAAAGATCAGATTATAAAAATAGTGTACGAAGAACTCGTCTCATTGCTAGGTGAAAAGCCCCATAGGGTTACCATAGATAAATCTAAACAATACATAATAATGCTCGTTGGTATACAGGGACACGGGAAGACAACCACGGTCGCAAAGTTGGCAAACTATCTCAAGAAATTAGGTTACTCCGTAGGTGTGGTCTGTGCTGACACGTTTAGGACTGGAGCATATGAACAATTAAGACAGCTCCTTGATGGAAAAGATATACCAATATATGGTTTACCTGAAGAACGTGATGCGGTTACTATAGCCACGAAGGGCGTTGAATATCTATCTAAACAACAAAGGTGCAATGTTATACTTATAGACACTGCCGGAAGACACAAAGACCAACAATCACTAATGCAAGAGATGAAGGTCTTGGAGGAGAAGATCAAGCCCAATGAGATAATGTTAGTCTTGGACGGAACGATAGGTCAGCAGGCTGGTGCGCATGCCGAGGCGTTTCATAAAACAACACCAATAGGTTCCATAATAATAACTAAGATGGACACCTCTGCGAAAGGTGGCGGTGCACTATCGGCTGTGGCGGCCACTGGGGCACAGATAAAATTCATCGGTACTGGTGAGAAGCTTGAAGATATAGAAGTATTTAACCCACAGGGCTTTATTGGTAGGCTCTTAGGAATAGGTGATATAGATGGTCTTATAGAAAGAATAAAGCTCGCCGAGTTAGAGCTTAGTAAGGAGAAGCTCAAGAGTTTTACAAGTGGTACATTTACCTTGGAGGATTTTGTAAAACAATTTAAAGAAATGAAAAAGTTGGGTCCTTTGAAGAAAATACTATCAAAGCTACCCTTACCCGGAATTCCAAACTTACCAGAGGAGGAGCTCGAAAAGGTTGAGGCCCAAATCGAAAAATGGTCGGCGATTCTGCTTTCTATGACACCCGAGGAAAGGAAGAACCCCCATATCATAGATTCCTCAAGGATAAGACGTATAGCTAGGGGATCGGGCGTGACTGAGAAGGACGTTAAACATCTCCTTCAACAATACAATTTATCAAAGAGGATGATGAAATCCATGAAAAGATCACCTTGGAAGTTACCAAAGTATATGTTCGGTGCGGAATTGGAAGGATGAGTACACAAAGCTGGTGAATAGGAATGGATGGGATGCTTGACTTAGTATATAGGATGCTACAAAAGTATGCGCTTTGCGATTACTGTCTCGGAAGACAGTTTGCGAGGTTACTGTCTGGTGTTGGCAATAAGGTAAGGGGTGAAACTCTTAAAGTTGTGTTGGCGATGGAGGCAAACCTGAGGCTACTCATGAACGATAAGGATGCAGCGGATGTGTTAAAAATTATTGCTGAAAATGGTATGAACAAGTATGCCAGAAAGCTTGCTAAAGCACTCAATTATCAGATTGACGAAACAAAAACATGTTATATATGTGAGGGTAAATTGACTGACGATAACTTCCGTCGAATAGCTCAAGAGATAATGGAAGAATTAAAAGAATATGAATTTTCAAACTTTCTAATAGGCGCATCTGTCCCAGCCTATGTAAAAGAAAGGGATGACCAAATAAAGGCCGAGTTTGCTTTAACCTTCGGTGAGGAGATTAAGAGTGACATAACGAGGGAGATAGGAAAAATCATTGAAGGGACTATGAGAAAGCCCGTTGAGTTTGCTACACCAGATATAACTGTACTCGTAGACATTTTTTCAGGAACGTTCACAATCAAATCAAACCCTGTGTTTATCAAGGGTTATTATAGAAAGTTACAACCTAACATACCCCAAGCACCATGGATATGCAGAAAATGTCGGGGCAGGGGTTGCGATGCTTGTAACCATACTGGGAGGGAATATCCAGATTCTATCAGCGAACTTATAGGGGAACCAGCCCTAAGCCTCTTCGAAGCCCTCGACTACAAGTTCCATGCAGCAGGAAGGGAAGATGTGGACGTAACGGTCCTTGGGACCGGAAGACCTTTCATTCTTGAGTTAAAATCACCGAGAAAGAGATTCATTCAACTTGACCAGTTACAGGACATCATAAACGAACATGCAAAGGGCAAGGTTGAGGTAATGTCTCTATCCTATGCGACAAAAAAGGATGTGAGGGATATGAAAGCAAAATCGGCAATCGCATCAAAAACGTACGTTGCACTCGTTGAATTCGACTCTAACGTAGATGATGATAAGTTAAAAGAGGTTTGTGAGAAATTCAGAAACATATTGATACATCAGAGGACACCGAGTAGGATTCTCCGTAGAAACGATAGGGTCAGGAAAAAGTATCTTTATTTCATAGAGGCCGAAAAGAAAGGTGATAGGCTCGTTGAGTTCAAGATAAAGGCACAAGGAGGCCTTTACATAAAAGAGTTGATAAACGGGGATTGTGGGAGGACCGTGCCTAATATAGCTGACGCCTTAGGAACCGCACCAATAAATATTACCCTTTCAGTCCTAGAAGTGGAGGGGTAAAGGCTGGTATGCCCAACTCGCATGGTTACAGGGTGAGAACTAGGCAACTCCTTAGGAAGAAATATGGCTCGCGAAGTGGTCCAAGGCCGGACATATACCTCAGAGAGTACAATCCTGGCGATAAAGTGCTAATAGTTGCTGATTCGGCGGTTCAGAAAGGGATGCCACATAAAAGGTTTTACGGTAAAATAGGCACGATAATATCGAAGAGGGGTAATGCATACGAGGTCTCCCTTATGTTAGGAGATAAGTTGAAGAAGTTAACGATCTTACCAGACCATATCAGGCCTTGGGAAGGTGGCTGAGTTGCCAAGAAAAATATTGAGCTGTAAACCAATACCGATCGCCGAAGTCAAGAAGATCTTGGAGGAAAGGGAACAATACTTAAACCCTCTTCAACTGAAAACATTAGGCTATGCAAGGAAGTATTCAAAATTAACTCCCGAGCAGGCCGAAATACTCATCAATAGGCTCATGAACGAATATGGACTCGAAAGAGAAGAAGCAGTCCAAGTTGCTGACATATGTCCTGAGACCATTGAGGAGCTTAGAACAGTCTTGAGCGGTTACCGTCGCCTCGTATCATTCTTGCTCTTCTCCGAAGAAAAGATGAGTGGCATACTAAGCCTTGTTAAGCAGGCTTTAGAAGCAAGTAAACAACAAATTTGAACTTATACGGTTAAGGCGTTAAAGGGGGATTTGCATCTGCAAAAGCAGAAGAAATACGAGGATTATGCGTACGTATTAGATGTGGTTGACGCGACACTGCTCAGGAGCTCAACCCGTCGCGTAAATATACGTAGAGGAGAGTTACTTGTCCAATTGTTAGGTGAAGAATATTTCACCCTCCTAGAGGCGGCTATAAACGAGAATTACAGACCACGCGTAGGCATAAGGCTCTATATAGGTAAAGATGTTCCGAGAAGCATCCTAAGGATACTTGGGCGTATAAGTTATGAGGAGCTTACCGAGAATGCAAAGATCGAATTAGAGAATGTGATCCAAAAGATAGTCCAGATTAATGAGCAGAGATTCGTAGAGTTCTTTAATACTTGTACACCTGTATCACCAAGACTTCATGCGCTCGAGTTGATACCCGGTATCGGTAAGAAATCTATGCAGAAGATTTTGGAAGAAAGGGAGAAAAAACCTTTTGAATCTTTTAAGGATCTGCATGAGAGAGGCGGAATCCCGGATCCCGTAAAGGCAATCACCAAAAGAATAATGGATGAGTTGACCGGCCGGAGTGGCGGTTATTTCTTATTGGTTCGGGAACCATCTAGCTTTTTATCGGAAAAGTTCTTCAAATAAACAACAATAGGGATGTTTATAAAACGATTTGTTTCGTAGTAAAGATTAATTAGCGACTAATTCTTGCAATATAGGCAAAAGGGATAGATAAATGAAAGCTAGGAACTACCGCAGAACGGAAGGCATGCCCTACACGAGGGAGGAATATATCCATGGTGCACCTGAACCAAAAATAAGCAAGTACACGATGGGAACTTATAGAGAAGACTACACGCATGAACTCGAACTTATAGCGCTCGAAGAACTCCAAGTTAGGGATGTAGCGTTAGAGTCTGCTAGGGTGGCCATAGGAAAGACCCTTAGCGCTAAATTAGGCGAGAATTACTTCCTAGAACTTAAGGCCCATCCACACATCGTTTTGAGAGAAAATAAGATGATCTTTGGAGCGCATGCAGATAGGCTACAAGAGGGTATGAGAAGAGCTTTCGGGAAGCCGATAGGAAGGGCTGCAAGGCTGGAACCCGGAAAGCCTGTTTTTAGGATACTCGTATACGAAAACGGCGTTAATGCGGCCAAGGAGGCTCTTGAGCTCGCGTCAAAAAAGCTTCCTAAAAGCTATAGGATAGTTATTAAAGAGTTGGAAAAGCCAAAGGCGACCTCCCAACTAAACGCTTAAAAGTTATCTAAAGGAAGTACTTTCTTTATTATAATTGTGGAGGGAAAAGAAGAATGAAAGAAAACGCATTCATACTTGAACTGGAATCAATAACTAAGGAGGATGTGCCCTTTGTTGGAGGTAAGGGAGCAAACCTAGGTGAAATGTTAAGAGTGGGGATACCCGTACCTCCTGGCTTTGCAGTAACAGCATATGCGTACAAATATTTTATGGAGAAAGCTGGTATTATCGAGCAAATACGTGAAATACTGAACGAAATAAACTTCTCAAACCCTGACTCAATAGAGGAGAAAACCAAGGAAATAAGGGAACTTATATTAAAACAAGAAATCCCCAAAGAATTAGAGGCGGAAATAGTAGCGGCATACAGGAGGTTGGCCGAGAAATTAGGTATGATTGACCCTCCGGTGGCTGTTAGGTCGAGTGCTACTGCTGAGGATTTATCGTTGGCTAGCTTTGCTGGGCAGCAAGAGACCTATCTAAACGTCAGGGGCGAAGCGCGGTTATTGGAAAGTGTTAAGAGATGTTGGGCGAGCTTGTTCACGGCAAGGGCAACCTTTTACAGACATGAAAAAGGATTTGACCACATGAATGTGTACCTATGCGTAGTTGTTCAGAAGATGGTTAACGCAAAAGCCTCTGGTGTAATGTTCACGTTACACCCAGTCACGGGTGACAGATCAAGGATATTGATAGAAGCTAACTGGGGACTTGGCGAGTCTGTAGTGAGTGGAGAGGCCACACCTGACATATATGTAGTTGACAAAAAGACATTAAAGATAATTGAAAAGAAGATTGCAAGGAAAACTATCGAAGTTGTTTACAGTCCAAAAGGTGGCACGGAGAAGCGCGAGGTTCCGCTTTCGAAGCAGAACGTACCATGCTTAACTGATGAGGAGATATACAGACTTGCAGAACTTGCTCTTCGTATTGAAGAGCATTATGGTACACCACAGGACATAGAATGGAGTATAGATATGGATTTACCGTTCCCATACAATGTGTTCATAGTTCAGTCAAGACCTGAGACTGTATGGTCTCAGAAGGCTATTGCAGAGTCTCCTACAACATCAGAAACTGTAACGGTAACTAAGAAAGTTGTCACAAAGGGCTTGCCCGCAAGTCCTGGCATTGCTGTCGGAACCGCTAGAGTAATCTTGGATGTTAAGGACATAGGACGGATGAAAAAGGGCGACATACTGGTTACACGGATGACATCACCTGACTGGGTGCCCGCAATGCGTATAGCATCGGCAATAGTTACCTCAGAAGGTGGAATGACGTGCCATGCAGCTATAGTTTCAAGGGAGCTTGGCATACCTTGTATAGTAGGCACTGGTGATGCCACCGAGACTATGGTGGATGGGCAGGTTTATACTGTTGACGCTAAATCAGGTGTAGTATACGAAGGTGCTGTAGAGGAACTGTTGGCCAAACCGCCGACTCCCGCAGCCGCCCCTTCTGGTGCCCCAGTCTCCTTAGTTAGCGTACCAGTAACGGCCACAAAGATAATGATGAACCTTGGCGTTCCAGAAAAAATAGATGAATATGCAGATTTGCCCTTCGATGGAATAGGTTTAATGCGTATAGAGTTCATACTAGCCTCATACATAGGCGAACATCCAAATTATCTAATCGAGATAGGACAGCCTGAAAAATTCGTGGATAAGTTAGCGGAGGGTATCGCGAAAGTTGCTAGGGCGATACAGCCTAGGCCAGTCGTGGTCAGGTTTTCGGACTTCAAGACGAATGAGTACAGAGAATTGAAGGGCGGAGAAAAGTACGAAGTTGAAGAGGCGAATCCAATGATGGGATGGAGGGGAGCGGCGAGGTACATAAGCAAAGGATACGAAAAGGCGTTTAGACTTGAGTGTAAAGCCATTAAGAAAGTTAGGGATGAGTGGGGACTGAAGAACGTTTGGGTCATGATACCTATGGCGAGAACCGTATGGGAGATAAAGAGAGTCTTAGAGATAATGAAAGAGGAAGGACTTGAAAGAGGTAGAGACTTCAAGGTATGGCTTATGGCAGAGGTCCCAAGCACAATACTCATGGCAGACGAGTTTAGCAAGCTATGTGATGGTTTCAGCATAGGTTCCAACGACCTTACCCAGTTTATATTGGCGACCGATAGAGATTCCGCCATACTGCCTAGCATAGACGCCAGATACTTCGATGAGAGGGACCCAGCAGTCCTAAGAGCTATAGAACATTTGATAAAGGTTGCACATGAAAATAACGTCACGGTTTCAATATGCGGACAGGCACCCAGCGTTTATCCGGAGTTCACAGAATTCCTAGTTAGATGCGGCATCGATTCGATAAGTGTAAATCCAGACGTGGTAATAAGAACGAAGCAGCTCGTCGCCAGCATAGAGCAGAAGATAATCTTGGAAAAGCTTAACGAACTGACAAAGTCTAAAAACCGAACTTTAGGGTAAAGGTTGCTTGCAAACAAACCACGGCACTCAAGAGCTTAGTGAAGTTGAGATATACGTTGACGGCGCATCTAGGGGTAATCCTGGACCCGCAGGTATCGGCGTAGTTCTTAAGTTCGACTCTAAGACAATTTGTTTCAAGAAGTTTATCGGAAATAAAACGAACAACGAAGCAGAATACCTGGCGCTCTTAGAAGGGTTAAAGCTAGCAATAGGGATTAATGCAAAAAAGGTAAAGGTTTTCTCTGACAGCGAGCTAATAATAAAACAACTTAAGGGTGAATTCTCCGTTAAGGAGACGAGGCTTAGCAAATTATACTCTAAGGTAAAAGAGTTGGAGAGGCTACTTAACATCGAGTATTTTTACATACCTAGAGAGTCGAACAAGCTAGCCGATGAGCTTGCTAATGAAGCCATAGATGAGGGTCGCTAGATTTATAAGTTTGGTCCATGAACATTCATCTTGATGCCCGTCCTAAAAGAAAGGGAGAAAAAGCTCATTTCAGAAAAGCTTAGTAGAGAGTTAGAAAAAGATGTTAGGCTTGTCGTGTTCACGCAAGACTTTGAGTGCGAATATTGTGCAACCAATAGGGAATTAATGGAAGACCTAGCATCACTCTCAGATAAGATAAAGCTTGAGGTATTTGATTTTGAAAAGGATTATGAGAAAGCGCAAAGGTGGGGGATAGACAAGATACCGGCAACAGCAGTATTCGGCGTTCGTGAATATGGCATAAGGTTCTTTGGTCTGCCGATGGGTTACGAATTCCCAACTCTAATTGATGCTATAATAGATGCATCGAGAGGAACGACAAAGCTTCAACCTGCAATAAAAGAAAAAATTAAAAGCATAAGGGAGCCCGTACATATTCAGGTATTCGTAACGCCCACTTGTCCGTACTGTCCTAGGGTTGTAAGGATTGCACATCAGCTGGCGATTGAGAACGAATTCATCAGGGCCGATATGGTAGAAGTTATGGAATTTCCCCAACTTGTAAATAAATACGACATTATGGCAGTTCCTAAGACAATCATAAATGATGCTTTTTCCTTTGAGGGTGCCCTGCCGGAGTCGCATTTTGTTGAATACATTCTTTCGGCGATCAAACCAGACAGGACGCTAAGCTATAGATAAATTGGAAAGAAAACATCAAGGACCATACTCATGAACAATGCAGCTAAGTAAGGACTTGACAGCTTAAATACCAACCATGCTCTCTTGACATTCGGTCTTATGGTGAGTAAGAAGTTAAAGACCAAAATCAATGCACCGAAAATGAACGCTACCATCATATATAACGCTCGAAAAACACCCATAAGAACCGGCACGAGGCTGAACGCTACCATCAAGACGCTGGTAGATGCTATGCACCTTATGGCTACTTTTTCGGGCACAACTACAGGTAACATGGGGACCCTGACCTTTGCATAATCCTCCTTATACCTGAGCGCGAGGCTCCAAATATGGGTAGGTATCCATAAAACGACGAGTGCAGCAATTACCAAACCAAGAGCGAGGTTTTCGGTTGTAGCCGCTGAGTAACCTATCATAGCTGGCGCACCGCCGGAGAAGCCGCCAGCTATTATGTTAATGGGATTTCGGCGCTTTAACCACTTGCTGTAAATTAGGATGTTGTCTATTAGCCCGAAAAGCATTAGACCGAAGCATATTAGGTTGAGCATCAACGAGATAGCAACGGCTATTGTTGAAAGAGCGAGGCCGAAGTAAAGCGCCTTTTCAGCCGGTCTTATCTTACCGGAAGGTAATGGTCTCGTTTTAGTTCTGTCCATTACTGCATCAATATCCCTGTCTATGTAGCATGTGATCGCGTTAGCTCCTGCTGAGCCTAAGGCAATAGCTAAAGTTGCTAACGTTACGATGTACCAATCTATATTTTTTCCAAAAACTCCGAAACCAACTATAGCACCACAAAATCCGGTGAACGTTAGAAGGAACCATGTGCGTGGCTTTGTAACCTGCCAATAACTAGCCAGAGTTGACCAAGAACCTTTCATCGAATTTCACCGAGGCCTTAATCACGATTTCTTACTTTAATGCGTATGTAACGTTACTTAAAAAAGCTTTTTAAATTGAACACTGAGCCTAAAAGTATGGCTACTTTACGCATTAAGGAGCCGATAATAGGCAGTCGTGGTGCGGTTGTTACCATTAAAGTTAACGGCATAAGCATAGAAGGCTTTACGTCAGAACCAATAAGCGTGGCATTGTATGCTAATGACATAAAATCCTTTGACAGGAGTAAAAAGCTTTACAGACCCCGTGGATTCTTCAGCCTGCATCCACAAGCTAAAACAGTAACAGTCAATGTAAACGGCATACCTGCCATGAATCCGTCCGAAATCTATCTAACAGAAGGTCTTAACGTTTACATTCAACAGAAAAGACCGTTATCAATACGTTTTTTCGAGTCTATGATAGACACGAGCCTACTCCACAAGTCTATCGTGAAGAATAGGTTAATCTGGCCTATGGCTTTAAAATTCATCGCAAATAGCATCAACAATCCTGAACTGGTTGAATATGAAACACCACATACTGTTTCAACGATCGTAGAGAAGGCTGATTTAGTGGTGATTGGTGGGGGTGTGGCGGGGCTTTCAGCAGCCATAGAAGCCAGAAAGTACGGTCTTGACGTTCTTCAAATAGATGATGGTGTCGAGCTTGGTGGAGAGATGTTATGCGATGAGTTAGAACCGCCCGGTATATCGGAGCCTGGTTGCATATTTGCACGAAACCTGAGGAAAAAAGCACTCGAGCTTGGCGTAAAAGTTCTTACAAAAACCACGTTCGTTGGCTTCTTCGAGGATGCTGTATTCGCATTCTCACCTTATCCGCTTGGTGGTGGAACATCTTACATAATATCGGCTAAGGCTTATGTCGTTGCCACGGGCGCCGTAGATTTACCGTGCATATTCGCTAACAACGACCTTCCAGGAATAATAGACGCATCATCAGCTCTCAGGATGTTAAACATTCACGGTGTTGTCGCGGGAAAGAATGTGGCCATACTGGGAGCCACTGAGCGTGGCTTAAGGCTGGCAGAGCATCTAAAGAAGCACGCCGTTAACACAATAATACTTGACAAGTCAAAAGCTGCTGGTAAGGGCGACATCATAGGTGGTGTGAGAGAAATTATTGCAATAGGAAAAAATAGAGTCGAAGCCCTTGAGGTAAAACACGAAGACGGGGAGCTTAGGTTAAACGTTGATTGCGTAGTTTGTGCAGTCTCTACAAACCCTGACATAAAGATTTCTGCCCAAGCCGGTGCCAAAATAGCCTACGTCAATGGGCTTGGCTTTGTGCCGATACACGATCCCTTCATGAGGACGTCAAAGAACGGTCTCTTCGTAGCAGGGGGTGCCTCTGGCTCGCCTTACGGAATACTACATGTGATCGAGGGGAGAATTGCAGGGCTTTCTGCTGCTGTTGCACTAAATAAAACGGGTGCTGAAGCCGAACGTGAGACACTAATGAAAGAATATAGGTCGCTACTCCAAAAGTTTGGTATAAGAGATTTCAAAGAAAAGGTATTCAGGTCTTTTGAAACAGGTGTTGTACCAGATGACAAGATAGCCGAACCACCGACACTGTTCTGCTCAGAGCCAAGAAGGGATGCGTTTATTTGCTTCTGTGAAGATATCAGACTATGGGACCTGCATCGCGTTGTATCCGTCTATGGTTTCGCATGTCTTGAAAAGGTGAAGCGTGCTACCGGAATCGGCACGGCCAGATGTCAAGGTAGGTTATGCCTCGTCAATTCAGCGTTGTATATAGCGTATGTTGCAGGTTTAAGCCCTAACGTGGTAGGTATGGCTAGACAAAGGCCGCCCGCCATATCAATACCAATCGATGTTTTGGCTAGTATGGAGGTGAGTAAAACATGAGAGTCGTAATAGTGGGCTCAGGAATCATGGGCCTCTCTTCGGCATACAACTTGGCAAAGCTTGGAGTAAAAGATATAGTAATCTTAGAGAAGGAGTACCTATCTTATGGTTCAACGGTAAGGTCTGCAAGCAGGTTCAGGGTTCACTTCTGGACTGAGGAAAATTCCAAGTTTGCCATAGAATCGAAGAAAATTATGGTCAAGTTATCATCGATTACTGGTTGGAACATTATACTAACAACAGGCGGTTATCTTTGGTTACTGTTTACTGAGGAGCAAGTTAAAGCGTTTCGTGAAAAGAACAAAATGTGGGAGCGACTCGGAATACCTGGAGAGTTTCTCTCACCATCGGAAATCAAAGAAAGGTATCCGTATATATACACGGACGACGTCCTTGAGGGCTTCTTTGGACCACAGAACGGAAGCTGCTTCCACAATTACGTAGCGTTCGGTTACTACAAAGCAGCCGCTAGGCTTGGTGCTAAGTTGTTTGAGAGGTCTCCTGTCGAAAGAGTGCTTGTAGAGAACAACAAGGTCGTGGGCGTCATGCTTCCCAACGGCAAAGTGGAGGCTGATATCGTTCTATTGACTGCAGGTGCTTGGACTGATGAGCTCCTAAGAGGTTTAGGTATCGAGTTACCGACGGAACCCGAGAGAAAGGAGATTGCCCTAACGGAATCCTACAAGTATTTTATTGAACCTTTGATCATAGACTTCGGGACTTCAGCATACATCGGCCAGGCACTTAAGGGTGAGATACTTGGAAGTATAGAGGTTCCAGTAAAGAGTGGGCTACTGCCCCTAGAGAACACGCTTGACTTCTTGATAAAATGGGCGAGGGCCGTGTACAAAAGGTTCCCTGTACTAAGAGGGGCCAAAATCATGAGATGCTGGAGCGGATATTATTCCATGTCTGCGGACTCAAGCCACATAATGGGAAGAGACCCGGATTGGCCGGAAGGGCTTTATGTGGCTTACGGTGACAGTGGCCATGGCTTCATGATGGGACCTCTAATCGGTAAGTTGCTAGCTAAAAACATACTATATGGAGAGGTCGACGAGCTCATGAGACCGTTCCTACCTACTCGATTCAAGGAAGGGAAACTAGTGCCCGAAAAGCTGGTCATAGGTTAGAGTAGCGCATCGAGAGCCCTATAGAATAACTCCCGATGAGTGTTGCAAAAATGATGCATGCTATCGTGACGTAGTAAGTTATCTTTCATTAGAATTTCCTCCTTCAATTAATGAACGTAGCGGTGCAAGGGAAATGTTTTAGGTCATCCTATTAGTTCAAGCTTTGCGCCTAGGTTAGTGAGGTCCCTAAGAAAATTCGGATAAGATACGCTCGCGGACTCTGCTCCTAGTACTGTGCATCCCTCTTCTAGGATAAGTCCTAAAAGACAATACGCCATGAAAAGCCTATGGTCCCCCTTAGGGTCAAGTAAGGCATGTTTCACCAGCTTGCCCCGCGTTATGCTCAAACCATCCACCATCTCTCTTACGTTCATCCCTATCTTAGAAAGGGCATGGGCAAGTGCACTAACCCTATCACTTTCTTTAACTCTCGCATGTTCCACGCCTGTTATCTCTACCGTCCCCTCACATTTAGTTGCTAAGACTGCTACTACAGGTAAAAGGTCTGGTGAATCGGATAAGTTAAAGCTACCACCCCTAAGCTTTCCACCTCCGCTAACACTCACGCGTCCAGAATCATAATCCAGTTTAACGTCGGCTCCCATTTCAATAAGTATATCGACTATGGCAGCATCTGCTTGCGGCAAATCTTGACTAAGTCCCTCAACGGTAACCGAACCGTTTGTCATGAGCGCCGCAGCCATCATAAAGGAAGCAAGCCCAAAATCTCCAGGCACTACAAAACATGTGGGCTTAAAATTCTGTTGCGAGGGAATACGAAAGATGCGGTATCCTTCTCTTTCTATGCGGACGCCGAACCTCTCCAGTACGTTTATGCTTGCATCGACATAGGGTCTCGAGACGAGTTCTCCTTGTATCGTGAGCGTCGTATCGCTTAAGGCCTTTGGTGATGAGAAAAGTATGGAGGAGACGAACTGTGAGGATGTTCTGCCGGTCATCCAAGCGTTGCCGCCCTTTAGCCCACCGCCTTTGACGATTATGGGTGCACAACCGTTGAGCCTCGTAGACCAACACTCCCCTCCAAGCATATTAAGGGCGTCGAGAAGTGGTTGCATCGGTCTTCTCCTTATGCTTTCATCGCCTGTGAGGACTACATACCCGGATTGAACTAAGCAGCTTACACCGGTCATTATCCTCAACGTCGTTCCTGAATTCTGAACGTTCACAACGTCGTCTGGTGCTTTAGGTGTTGAGAAACCTTCGACGATGAGCTTGTCACCTTCCTCAGCGATGGAGGCACCAAATTTTTTACATGCATTAATCGTAGCAAGGACATCATCAGATTTTGAAACGTTTTCTATAACGCACTCACCATCCGTCATGGAGGCGGCTATTATCGCTCTATGGCTGTAGCTTTTACTAGGTGGTGCTCGCAGTTTGCCCGATATTACCGAAGGTCTAACCAAAACCTGCAAAAGAACCACCAACCCATGAATAAGCCTTCTTATTATTTGGCTTAGCTATTATAATCTCGCATCCTTTTTCGCTCAATGCATTGACAACGTCGTTCACAACATCTTCCTTACACACAGCAGCGATAGCGGGTCCGGTGCCGGACAAACCAGCAGCTAAGGCTCCTGCCCTTATAGCATCCAATGCTTTTTTCGCTCCATAGTTTAACGCTACCGCATGAAGTATGCCGTTGAGTGTTAAGGCCTTCCAATATTCCCCGTTCAGAGACATCCTATACACATCCTCAACGAACGATGCAATAGGTTTGAGCGCATTCCTATCGAAAAACTTAGTATAGCTCTTAAATTCTGGGACGAGCAAGACAACAACAAGGTCTTCTGGGGCCTCGTCCCTTTTCACGAGCTGTCTTCTCAGATTATCTGTAATAACTATTCCACCATAATAACTAGCGCACGCATCATCATATGCACCAGTTATGGTAACACCAGCTTCGATCGCAGCATCAACAGCTATGTTTAATATCTCAGCATCACTCAAGTTCAAGTTCGCAGCTCTTGCTGTAGCAAGAACTATAGCGTTGGCGGCTGCGCTGGAACTCTTCAAACCCTTACCAATGGGTATGTTCGAAGTAATTTCAACATACGCCCCGCAGTCCATTTGTGCCAACTTCAATACCCTATTCACCGCCGCCTTCGCTAGCGATGTATCCTCATCCGGGTTTTCTTTTATCATTACTTCCACGCCCTTACCGCCTATTTCTACAGTGGCCTCGGTGTAAAGGTCGATGCCCATGGCTGCCCCCTTACCGATTGATATGGCGTTAACGATTGTTATGGCACCATGCGCTCTAGCTGTGGCCTTCATGCAAAACGACCTATTGCTTCTATGGCGGCGTTCTTCATAACCTCTATTGGCGGTTCTAACGATGTCCACAACTTAAAGGACTCTGCGGCTTGAAAGATCAGCATGTCCAGCCCGGATACGCATATAGCACCCGCGAGCTTTGCCTCTTTAAGAAGCATGGTTTCGGGAGGGTTGTACACCATGTCCATCACAAGAGACCCGCTTCGTATTTGTTCTCTCTTAAGTAATGAGTAACCGCTATTTGGCCACATACCGACGGGTGTTGCGTTAATTACGACATTGCAAACTTTAGCAATTGTGGATAAATTACTTGCCGAGAGACCCAATCCCTTTACAGAAATTTTAATCCTACGTCTGAGAAAATACGCAAGCCTACGGGCCTTTGAAGGTGTCCGACTGACAAAAGTTATGCCATTACAACCGAGTCTAGCTAATGCCAGGGCGGCAGCCGAAGCACCTCCGCCTGCACCGAGTATTAATGCCTCGCAACCACTCAGCATATCTTTGTAGGGTATGAGAGCGTTTATTACGCCCAAAACATCCGTATTATATCCGACCATTCTATCCTTCTCGATTACGACAGTATTCACGGTTCTTATGGTTTTCGCATCGTCCGCAAGCTTATCCAAAAACTTCACGACCCTTTGCTTGTATGGTATCGTCACATTAAAGCCCGCAGCTCCTAGGGCCTTAAGGCCCTTGACCGCAGCTCCAAGTGCATTTTCCTTTACATCAAATGCGATATAGACATAGTTGAGGTTCAGGTGATTGAATGCGGCGTTGTGAATGTCCGGAGATATCGAGTGTTTCACCGGATGTCCGACAAGACCCACGAGCCTTTTGTTGCCAAAGTATGTTTGCGCTGATATATTCGGTCACCTTCCATAGTAGTTCGACGAAAGTATGCGTATGAGCTCTTTCGCTTCGGTGATGCTGGGTTGACCGGGTGCCGTAGGCGCTCCAGGTAATGAGACATACATGAATGGCGCTCCAAGCATTACTGAGAGAAACCTCGACAAGACACCTTCTGCTCCCATGCAAAAGGCAATGAGCCTATGTTTATCGCCCGTATGATATAGCGAAAGAATTCTGAGGTTATCGCTGAAAGATTTCGCCATAGTTACGACTTTAGCGATGCTTCCACAACTCATGGCCAAGTTGGCTATTTTTTGGAGTTCGTCGGTTTCTGGTGTCTCTTCAAAGTCGTGCCACGAAACTATTACGGTGATGCCTGCTTTCATCAGTTCTTTCGACAAATCTTGAATCATTGGAGAACGGAGCTCTATGTCAACGTATGCTGGACCTTCCTGACTCAGCTGCTTGAGAATCTCGACCCTTTCTTCTTCATCGCCTCCAAATAACCCGTTCTCATAACGGGGTCTGAGGGTTAAAACGAGTTTATCCATGTAAGGCCTTAACGTCGAGCTTAAAACATTGACATCCAAATCTTCTAAATAATCGAGCCTGACCTCTACGATGTCAGCACCGATATCTATCGCTTTGATTACAGAGTTTTTCAAAGATTGTACGTCTCTTCCAAATGTCGATACGCATAATTTGAACCGTTCTACCATCATAAATATCGATTCACCAATATTCTATGTTTGGTCGGCAGTTATCTCTCTATTATGAATTCATCGACGGCAATCCCAAAATGTCTAGCCTTCTCTTTAGTTATGTATGCCAACACTTTATCGCCCGGCTTTATCTCTGTTACCGAGATAGGCTTGCCATCGATTCCCACGAGCCTTATGGTCTCAGCGTTTTGCAGGATAACAGAACCCTCTTCGCCGTCAACCTCAGCCCTGATGAGCCTTAGCGGTCTCCTTTCTATCTTTACCCTACCGACTGTGGTAGGCCTCGCTGAACCTTGCATGTTAATTACCAAGACCCTATCGCCTGCCTTTATCTCCGATAAATATTTAGTTCCGCCAGATGGTGTTAGAATATAGCTATGTATCGCACCAGCATTCACCCTGAAGGGTCTAGGTTCTGTGAACGACGAGCCTATGGATTCGTTATGTACAAGGAACAGAAAGCTTGCTTTACTTCCGACAAGCATTCCCTCACCCATTGATAAAATGGAGACAGTATCAACACACGCTCTGTCTCCCATTCCTACATCCTTGACCTCTACAACTTTCGCTGGAGAAAGTTGAACCTTCGCGATGTAATTGATAGCATCAAAAATCCTGCCAATATCTGCCTTGCTCTTTGGCTTGAATAAGACGGCATCAACACCCTTCTCTAGGATTCCATACATGGTTTCAACCTCTTCAGGGCTATCGACTTTTGCCATGAGCTTCGCTGACGTTTTCTGCAGATATGCAACTATGTTTTCTAATGGTATTATCTTCCAATCCTTAGTATCTACTATCAAAACCTCGGCACCAAGCTTTGCTGCAGAGATTAGTTTTTCTACGTCACCATAATTTAGAACGAAAGCATACACCGCAAACCTCTTCGCTTGCGGCACCTCTTTACCGAGCGGTACAACAAGAACGTCCCCAGCTGGTGAATCTGAGTATATTGTCACCTTTTGTCTAAATTCTTGAGGAACGTTGGCGGGGTCGCAATAGTATGCAGTAATTCCTTTTGAGAGTGCTTCCTTAAAGATTTCATCATTCCAGTCCCTTAAGTCTAAACAAACCTCTTTTTTATTTAGCAAGGGCGTCCTTGAGCACCTCCAACGCTTCTTTAACTGTGTATTCTTCAACTATTATTGCCCTGAGCGCCTTTGTTATCGCGAATGGGTTATCATGCTGAAACACGTTCCTACCTATCGCCGCACCGATAGCACCAGCTTCCATAGCTTCCTTTACCATCTTCAAAACTTCCAAATCACTTTCTGCCTTCGGCCCGCCAGCTATAACTACGGGAACGGGGCATCCATCCACGACCTTCCTAAATGTATCCGGGCTACCCGTGTATGGTGTCTTTATGATGTCGGCTCCGAGCTCGGCACCTATTCTTGCGACATGTGCGGCAACGTCGGGGTCGTTTGGATTCTTTATGTTCTCGCCCCTCGGGTACATCATTGCTATGAATGGTACTTGCCACTCATCACACTCATCAGCAAGCATCCCAAGCTTTTTCAACATCTTCGGCTCATCACTACATCCTATGTTAACATGAACGGAAATAGCATCCGCTCCAAGTCTTAACGCCTCTTCTACACTCGAAACTCTTACCTTGAAGTTGGGCGAGGGTCCCAACGACGTACTTGCAGATACGTGCATTATGATGCCTACGTTCAGGGGTTTGGGCATCGTCCTAAGTATGCCTTTATGTGCTAAAACAGCCGTAGCTCCTCCGAGACTTACCTTTTCTATCGTATCGAATATTTTATCCAAGCCTTTGACTGGGCCTATGGTAACACCGTGATCCATCGGTATGCATAGCATCCTCCCTTTTTCTGTTATTCTGTTCAACCTGACCTGTTTTCCGAACACCATTACTCTATCCTCCCGTATACGTGCAATAACTCAGCTGTCAGTATCGCTATGCCGGCAGCACCCCTTATCGTGTTATGACTGAGAACAAAGAATTTCAAAGCCCTTTCATCTTTTGCAGGCCTTACCCTTCCAACGACAGCACTCATACCCGGAACGCTTCCAGCATATATGTCAAGCCTTGGTTGCGGTCTGTCCTCTTCCTCCATGACGATTATCGGCTTCTCAGGAGCTGTAGGAAGCCTCAAATCCTGCGGCACACCTTTGAATTCCGCTAACACCCTTTTTGCATCATCTACGTTTACTGCTTTCTCCGTTTCAACATAGACAGATTCTAGATGCCCGTCAATCGTTGGAACTCTGGTACAACTTGCCTCGATGGTTATGCAAGCTGGCTCGATAACTCCATCTTTGAACTTTCCCAGTATTTTTTGCGTTTCTTTTTCCACTTTTCCTTCCTCACCAGCTATGTAAGGTATGACGTTCCCGAGTATGGATAGTGAAGGTACGCCTGGGAAGCCTGCGCCCGAGACCGCTTGCATAGTAGTCACTACGACTTTCTTGAGAACATAAGCATCATGAAGGGGCTTAAGGGGCATGACCAGACCTATGGTTGTGCAGTTGGGCGTTGTTACAATATATCCATCCCATTTTCTATTCTTTTTCTGGAAGTCTATCAACTCGATATGCTCTGGGTTTATCTCCGGTACGATGAGGGGGACGTCCTTCTCCATTCTATGAGCGGAAGCGTCACTCACAACGGGGAAACCTTCTTGCGCGAAAAGCGGCTCTGATTCACGAGCGGCCTCGGTCGGTAACGGAGAGAACACGAGGTCTGCATCAACGTACTTTGGCTCGTTCGGTACAACTTCCATGTCGACTACGCTAGACGGAATGTTGACGGGATTGCCCCTAACAGCCTCTCCGTACTTCTTACCGACGGATTCCTTTCCTGTGAGGCACGACAGCTTGAACCATGGGTGTCTCGAGAGCATGCTTACGTATTGCTGACCGACCATCCCAGTAGCTCCTAACACGGCAACTTTAATTTGTTTCATTTAATTCCACCTCCAGATTTGATTTTATAAGAGAGGCGGCCCTTTCCGCATCTTTTGCAGAAACGAATATCCTGATGGATGAGCTTATAGTAACCAGACCGTAGATGTTTATACCATGCATTGCGAGTGGTGCAGCGACTTTATGTATCACACCTGGACTCGTTTCGAGCATCCTGCCGCTTATGCTTATAGCGGATAGCCCCTCGAAAAAGCTTACGGCCTTACCAATGCCCGACTCAACAACCTCCTTATGCAACTCATCCATCAACCTTGTGTCTAAATCTGTGTATACGATGATGGATTTCTCACCGGTAGTTATATTGAGGATCTTTCCGCTGTGCTTCTGGACGAACTCCACAACAAGTTTAACCATCGATGCACCATCCGAATTTTTCAAAAGTATGGTTATCATGGTTACTTTGGCCGGATGCCTGCTGACCTCGAGCTTTGGGAGGGTACCGACTATAACGGTTCCTGACCTTCCTAGACCTTCCATGCTAGATACTCTTAACTTGAGCCCCTCTGATAAGTATCTTAATGCTTTCGAGTGAATGACTTTTGCACCACCTTCGGTCAGCAATCTGACCTCGTCTACGTTAAGCGTCTCGATTATCTCGGCCTTACTGACTTTATCCGGATCTCCTGAGTATATTCCCTCAACATCCTTGATTAAGACAACTTCCGTAGCATTTAGGCAACTACCGAGCAATATGGCGGTCGTGTCGCTGCCGCCTCTACCTAACGTAGTTATCTTACCTGAGGTACTAACACCAATGTACCCGCATACGACAGGAACTTTGCCAGCCTCGATTAATGGCAAGAGTTTCTCTTTACAACGTCTCTCCGTCTCATTGTAGATAGGGTTCGCATCAAGGTGTTCGTCATCCGTTATTATGGGCCAGTACTCGTTAGATGGATCTACTAGGACGGCATCGACACCGAACCTATTCAATGCGGCCGTGAAAAGCCTAGCACTCGTCCTTTCACCCATTGCCAGAATTTCATCGAGCATGTCGGGTCGAATGTCCGGGTTCACCTCCTTAGCTGTCTTCAATAGCTCATCAGTCATCCCCTTCAGTGCAGAAACTACCACTACTAGTCCGTGCTCTTTCAGCAAGTCCTTTACCCAAGATGCTGCTTTTTCGAGGGCCTTAGAGTCTTGAAGGACAGAGCCGCCGAGCTTTACGACCATTATATCTTTCATAGACACAACCTCCCTCCAAAGCTGGTAAAAACATCAAAAGGAAAGGTGGCTTCAGAGAGAGGCGCCTGTCTCGCTATAGCGATAATAGCTATAGCCGGTCGTGAGGAAAAGGCAATCCCTCACGTTCGCCGCCTCTCTGTAGTAAATTGCATCCAGTGTTTGTTATTTAAGCGTTTCGAGCACATAACAAGTTAATATCGTGGTAACTATTACGCCTAACCGGAACTTCTAAGTATTTATATCAGGGATGTAACCAAATGTGATGGACTCTCAAGCTAAGCTATGAATGGAAATAGGTTTTCAGAAAAGGAGGAACCATTGACGTCTATGCCTAAAGGTAAGACGGGAAGCTACGCTTGTGTCATTCTTGTAAACGGAAGAGGTTATATGGGTGACAAGAAAGGTTTAGTGAAGATAGCCGGGAGACCTATGATTGAATACGTTCTTGATAGTGTGCCCGACGAAGTAACGGATTTGTTCGTATCGGTTGAGAACGAAACACAAGCCACGGTCTACGAACCTATATGCGAAAAGTACTTTGCCTCACTTATGAGGATGGAGAAAACTCAGTATTCAAACGAATATGAAAAGGTAAAAGAAGTTTTGAAAAACGTTCCAAGCTCTAACGTACTCATCCTCCCCTGCGATATGCCATGCATTACGTTAGAATTTACCTACTTTTTGCTGGAGGCCTCTAAAAAGTTCACCGCGGTGTTGCCCAGGATGCTCGACAATAATGTTGACTTCAGTTTAGCATCTTACCAGACCGACCCCCTGATTGAAGCATTTAAAAAGTATCCTGAGATGCACATGCCCGAACTTATCAAGAAGCTTAGGAATGTGCTTTACATATCGACTAACGCCCTTAGGTTATTCGACAACAAGCTTGGCATTCTATACAGAGTATCTTCTGCGGCAGATATACCAAAGGTGGAGAGCATACTTCGCAACAGGTTATAGAGCTTATGCGTTTAAGGCGTATGATGGTGTCATGATATGAAAATGACATACGGTAAGTTACCGAAAGAGGTGCTAGAAAAAACGGTCTTCAAATGGTTAGGGGCGAAGAGAAAGGATGTCATCTTATGGCCAGCATACGGTGAGGATGCGGCTGTCGTCAATACGTCTGGGAAGTATCTAGTTGTAGCATGTGATCCTGTTACTGGTTCGAAGGAGTTGCTCGGATGGTTGTCAGTCCATATAAATGCTAACGACGTAGCAGTGTGTGGTGCAAAACCTGCTTGGTTTTCGTCTTGCATCCTACTGCCTGAAGGTGACGAGAGCCTTTTCAAATCTATAGTTAAGCAGATTCACAAGGCAGCCTCAGAGCTTCACGTCTCTGTAATTACGGGCCATTCGGAGGTTGCACTTTACGTATCCGAACCGATCGTAATCGGTACGATGATAGGTGTGCTTGAAGGGAATAGGTACTATAGGACTGGGGGTGCGAAACCTGGTGATAAGATACTCATGACGAAAACTGCGGCCATAGAAGGAACGGCTATACTTGCGACAGATTTATCAGAGACGCTCAGCTCAAAGGTAGACAAACGTTTAATCAAAAGAGCCTCTGCATTTTACAAGAAGATAAGCGTCGTAGAAGAGGCTATGATAATATCATCAACCGGTCTTGCTACGGCGATGCACGACCCGACTGAAGGCGGTCTATTGGGCGGACTTTATGAAATGGCCGAAGCATCCGGGACAGGGTTTGTTGTTTATGAGGATGCCATACCGATTGCGAGGGAGACTAAGATAATCTGCGAGGCTCTCGGTTGCGACCCTTTGAAGCTGATAAGTTCGGGTACGCTGATAGCGTCTATTAGAGGCAATTATGAAAAACTTATTACAACCCTTAAAAGATTGGGCATAAAAGCCGCGATTATAGGTGAAGTGGTACATAAAAAAGAAGGGAAGAAATTGGTAAGGTCTGGGGGCACTGTCGAGAGCATAAAGTCAGCGGTTACGGATGAGTTGTGGCGGATATTGTCAGAATACTCATCTTCGAAAATAGTTTAAATATGCGGTGTTTAAACTAATACTCGGTATGAACAACATACCTCTAAAGAGGTTAGACGAAAACGTATGGATCATAGATAAGGATTTTAAACAAGGTATGAGAGTACCGGTCACGATATTCGCATCTGAGAAACTACTTCAAAAGATGACACAGGACAGAACACTTGAGCAGGGTGCAAACGTTGCTATGCTCCCGGGCATATACAAGGCTAGCATAGTGCTTCCCGATGCGCACGAAGGTTACGGATTTCCTATAGGAGGTGTGGCCGCCATGGATGCAACTGAGGGCGTTATATCTCCAGGAGGTGTGGGATACGACATCAATTGCGGTGTTAGACTCATGGTAACAAACCTTACTGTAAAAGACGTCATGCCTAAGCTAAGGTTGTTGGTGGACACGATCTTCAAGAATGTTCCTGCAGGTCTTGGAAGCAGGCGGAAGGACTTTAGGGTAAGCTCCTCAGACCTCGATAGGATAGCGATAGAGGGCGCACGCTACGTCATAGAAAAATATGGACTCGGATGGGATGAAGACATAAAACATATAGAGGAGGAGGGAGCCTTAGAAGGAGCTGACCCTTCCAAAGTCTCACCTACTGCTAAGAGTAGGGGCGAACCTCAGATAGGTACACTCGGTAGTGGTAATCATTTCCTCGAAATACAGAGGGTAGACAAAATATTTGATCGTGAAGCGGCAAAGGTAATGGGAATAAATCACGAGAACCAAGTAACGGTCTTGGTTCATACAGGCAGTAGGGGCTACGGTCACCAAATATGTAGCGACTACTTGAAGGTCATGGAAAGGGCAGCCCATAAGTATGGAATCAAGTTGCCAGATAGGGAACTTGCCTGCGCACCTGCCAACACGCCCGAAGCTGAGCAATACCTTAAGGCATTCGCCTGTGCTGTTAACTTCGCATTCGCAAACAGGCAAGCGATTAGCCATTGGGTTAGACAGAGTTTCGAGGAGGTGTTCAAACAGTCGGCAGAATCTCTTGGAATGAAGCTCGTGTACGACGTAGCCCATAATATCGTGAAACTCGAGAAGCACAAAGTAAACGGTGAAACGAAGGACGTTTACGTTCACCGAAAAGGAGCGACGAGGAGCTTTCCCGCTGGACATCCGCTTATACCTAGCGATTACAGGAGCATAGGACAGCCCGTGATAATCCCTGGCTCGATGGGTACGGCAAGTTGGCTTCTGTTAGGAAATCCGAAAGCTATGGAACTGAGCTTTGGTAGCACGGCTCACGGTGCCGGAAGGGAGATGAGCAGGGCAGGAGCAAAAAGGCGCTATACGGGTCTAACGGTTATAAAGGAGATGGAGAGCAAGGGTATAATCGTTAGGAGTGACAGCACAGAGACCCTGATAGAAGAGGCTGACGAAGCCTATAAGAACGTTGACGAAGTGGTTGAGGTAAGCCATGCGGTAGGAATAGCGACAAAAGTGGCCAGATTGGTTCCTATAGGAGTAATTAAGGGTTAAGTGGTAAAGAGCTTAAATTTATTATAATGAATTTTTTGACTAAAGTTGGAGGATCAAGATGTCCAGTCAGTCAAAAAAGAAAGAAGTGAGTCTTAGGGTAGCCGAAGCCAGACAGAGAGATATAGGTAGAAGAATAGCCAGGGTTGACAATTTTGCGATAAAGGAGCTCGAGTTAAGCCCAGGCGACACGATAGAGATAACGAGTAAGCGCTCGACCGTTGCGATAGTCTGGCCTCCTTACAAAGAAGACGAAGGTATGGGAATCATTAGGATAGATGGTGAGATACGAAGGAATATTGGTGCGACTGTGGGTGATTATGTAAAGGTTAGTAAGGCGGTGGTGAAGCCTGCGACTAAAGTAATTCTGGCACCGTTCGAACCTTTACCGTTTGTTGGAGATTTTAGCAGAATCGTGAGAAGTCAGCTCATGAATATGCCTTTAGCGAAGGGTGACGTGATAGTCGTTCCGATTTTGGGAATGGGTATTGAACTTAAAGTGACCTCTACGAGCCCCAGCCAGTACGTAATGGTTGTTGAAAGCACAGTAGTGGAAGTCAGCTCGACACCTACGAAGAGGGTAGAGGAAATAACGGGTGTAACCTACGAAGACATAGGCGGATTGCATGAAGAGCTACAGCGCATAAGGGAGATGATAGAGCTGCCGCTGAAGCATCCAGAGCTCTTCAAACATCTTGGCATCGAGCCACCGAAGGGAGTCCTATTGTACGGTCCTCCAGGTACAGGAAAGACCCTAATAGCTAAGGCGATAGCCAACGAGACGGGCGCGCATTTCATAACGATAAACGGCCCAGAAATAATGAGCAAGTTTTACGGAGAATCTGAAGCTAGACTCAGAGAAGTCTTCCAAGAAGCAGAACAGAACGCTCCCAGCATAATCTTCATTGATGAACTTGACGCAATAGCACCAAAGAGGAGCGAAGTAACGGGCGAGGTTGAAAGGAGGGTCGTATCTCAGCTCTTGACGTTGATGGATGGCCTAAAGTCTCGGGGTCAAGTCATAGTTATAGGTGCGACCAACAGGATAGAGGCGATAGACCCTGCCCTCAGAAGGCCCGGTAGGTTTGATAGGGAAATCAGGATTGGTGTACCAGACAGGAACGGCAGGAAGGAGATACTCCAGATACACACAAGAAGGATGCCGCTCGACAGTGACGTCAACTTAGACGAACTCGCGGATATAACGCATGGATTCGTGGGAGCAGACCTGGCGGCCCTTTGCAGGGAGGCTGCTATGAACGCTCTTAGACGCTTCTTACCCCAGATAGACTTGGAGAAAGAGGTTATACCTGCCGAGGTTCTGGAGAAGATAAAGGTCAACAGAGAGGATTTCGCCAATGCGATGAAAGTTGTACAACCTTCCGCCCTCAGGGAAGTCGTACTCGAAATACCGAATGTGAGATGGGAGGACATAGGCGGTCTGGAGAGTATAAAGCAGGAATTGAAAGAGGCGGTCGAGTGGCCCCTTAAGTATCCAGATGTATTCAAGAGGCTAGGCATTAGACCTCCAAGGGGCATACTATTGTACGGACCACCTGGAACTGGTAAGACGCTCTTGGCGAAGGCTGTGGCAACTGAGAGTGAGGCAAACTTCATATCGGTTAAAGGACCTGAAGTTTTAAGCAAGTGGGTCGGAGAATCGGAGAAGGCCGTCAGGGAGATATTTAGGAAAGCACGCGAGACAGCTCCTTGCATAATATTCTTTGATGAACTCGACTCGATTGCGCCTAGGAGAGGTCTCCATCCAGACGCTGGCGTAACAGACAGAATTGTGAATCAGCTTCTGACGGAAATGGATGGTCTGCAAACGCTGAAAGGTGTCGTCGTGATAGGTGCGACCAACAGGCCTGACATACTGGACCCGGCACTCCTGAGGCCTGGAAGGTTCGACAGGCTCCTTTATGTGCCACCTCCCGACTTAGAAGCAAGGTATCAAATATTCAAGATACACACGAGGGAGATGCCTCTCGACGATACCGTTGACCTTAGAAAGCTTGCCGAGGTGACGGAGGGTTACACGGGTGCTGACATAGAGGCAGTGTGTAGGGAGGCGGCGATGGTTGCTGCGAGGGAGAACATCAACATAGATAAAGTGTCCATGAGACATTTTGAGGCAGCGTTGCAAAAGATAAAGCCGAGCGTTACAGAAGTCGAGAAGGCCGAGTACGAGAAAATAATAAGAGACTTCAGGAAGTCAATGGCATACATCGGATAAAAAGGTTTTCAGACTTTTCCTTTTATTCCCTTAACGACGTTGATGAGTGCTGGTAAAACTTTGTATAAATCGCCCACTATGCTATAATCAGCTTCCCTATGCATCGGAGCGTTCGGATCAGTATTTATGCATACGACGATTTTTGAATCCCTCATACCTACCACGTGTTGTATCTGGCCCGACACGCCGACCGCAACGTAGAGCTTAGGCTTCACACGCTTTCCAGACAGGCCTATGTGCCTATCCTCAGGAAGCCACTTCAGGTCTCCAGATACCGGCCTCGTGCAACCAAGCTCGGCCCCTAGCACCTTCGCGAACTCCTCTACTAGTTTTAAGTCATCCTTTCTCTTTAGACCTCTTCCTACAGCAACCACGATCTCAGCATCCTCAAGTCTAACGCCACTTTTCTCGAGAGTTCGGGATTCAATTTTAGACATTTTCCTCTCTACTGTAACCTTTACGTTCTCTACACTCCCCTCGCCCTTTGACGGGTTTGCCTGAAATCTGTGGGGTGGTATTGTGACCACGGCAGGATAGTTCTCAAAAATTTGCCTTGCTAAAAATCCACCACCCATTACAAGCCTCGTGACCTCGACCTGCGAATCCCTGAGAAAGATGTCTAGACACTCGGATGCGCATCCCGTGCGTAAACTTTGTGCCACATAAGCAGCAACCTCCCTTCCCATTTTTGTCGCCGCAATCAATACTATCTTTGGTGATACGTTAGAAGCAACTTGCGATACTGCTTCAGCAATCACATCCGGCCCGTCTTTTCGAGGATCTACTTCCGAAACCACAAAAATCTTGTCAGCACCATACTCCGTAAATTCAGCAAGCCTGCTGCTACCGTCACCTAAGATTATAGCCCCTGTCCAAGAACCTGTCTGACTTGACAATTGCCTAGCTAAAGTAAGAAGCTCAAACGCAAGACCATCTTCTTCAGAGAAGACGAGAATACCTTCTCCCGTCATCCCTTTATAACCCCCTCCATCAGAAGATTCATGACGAGCTTTTCGGCCACCTCATCAGGACTGCCCTCTATCACAACGTTCTTCCTTTCGCTCTTCACGACCTTCGTTTCCAACGTCTTTAAAGCTGGTTTAACTGTTATTCCCAAATCCTTCAGACTCCAAGACGTTATGGGCTTCTTAGACGATGCCTTTATCATAAGTAAACTCGGAATCCTTGGTGTGTTTATCTCCAAACCTACCGTGAAGAGGGCTGGTAACGGTACCTCGTATGTCTCCACGACATCCTCTAAGGTTCTCTCGGCCAATAACTTGCCCGATTTTAGTTCTAACTTCGTCACATGCGCAAGAAAAGGTATGCCGAGTTCCTTAGCTAACCTAGGACCGGTTTGGTATCCTGCCTCATCGGATGACGCCTCTCCGCACAGGATGATATCCCATCCCTTTATTCTCCTTGCCATTTCTGCCAAGACCGTGGCTGTAACTAGCCCATCAGCACCCTCCATAGCAGGGTCAGACACTACATAAGCCTCATCGGCACCCATTGCGAGCGCCTCTCTTATTAGCATCGTTTTAACGTCTGAGCCAGCGCTGATAACCGTGACCTTACCGCCATGCCTTTCTTTTAATCTTATGGCCTCTTCCAATGCATTCAAGTCAAATTCGCTAATCTTTTTTGGCGCACGTTGTATGGCTTCCTGAATGTTCCCATCCGATATTCTGAGTTGGTTTACGTCTACGACTTGCTTCACGCATACAAGAACGTTTACCATGTGTTATCACAAAGTTCATCAATTTAGGCTGGTATTTCTAATTTTTGCTACTCAAAGACGGACTCTGCTAAGACTTCCGCCACGTCTCTTATGATAAAGTTCTCCAGATTCATGACCCTCGCGGCATCCTCGAACATCGCTAGACAATACGGGCACTCAACCACGAGCATCTTTGCGCCTGCCGAAATAGCCTCCTCAAGTCTTATCAGTGCCTCTCTCTTGACCCTTGGTATATGGTACCAATAGTTGCAACCGCCTGCACCACAGCAGAAGCTATTCTCCTTTGAACGCGGGAACTCTAAAAGCCTACTCGACAACGCAGTAGATAATACGTTCCTTGGCTCAGCATATATCCCATTTACACGACCGAGATAACATGAGTCATGCAAAACGGCAGGTATGTCGAGCCTCCTCTTTACACGAAGTCTTCCATCCTTTAGCAATGTACTCAGTAGTTGTGTATGATGTATGACGTCAACATCTAACCCGAACTCCCTGTACTCATTCTTTAGGGTGTTGTAACAGTGCGGGCAATGCGTCACTATCTTCTTTATTTTAAGCCCCATGATCTTCTCGACATTAGCATACGCCTGCTCTTGGAATCTGCCCTCCTCACCAATCCTTCTAGCTGGGTCGCCGGTACACTTTTCGTCGCTAAGTATCCCGATACTCAATCCCGCTTCCTTCAAAAGTCTAATGACCGTTTTAGCTACTTTTCCAATCCTTGGGTCATAAAAAGCGGCACAACCGAGCCAGTATAGGTATTCGGCATCACCGTCATCCGGTAGAATTTTTACACCCATACCCCTAAGCTCTTTAACCAATCTTTCCTTCTCATACTCGGGCATACCAAACGGGTTGGACATCCTAGCTATGTTAGAAACTAACGGGTAAACCCTTTCATCCATCCTCCCCTCGAAGACTACCGCTCTCCTGATCTCGACTACATACTTTGTGGGACTTATGAGAACAGGGCATTTCAAGAAGCATGCGTAGCATGTGGTGCATGCCCATATTGCCTCCTCTTTTATCGCCCCATTAGCCAGTATATCGTAATCCCCGAAACCTTTCTCGAGTGAGGACTTTAACGACTGGATAAGCCTTCTTGGCGATAATGCTGAGCCTGCTTCGTAAGCCGGACATGTTTCTTCGCATCTGCCACAATCTGTACACGCATAAACGCTGAGCACATCTCTCCAACCAATCTCTCCCGTCCTCCTGAACCCTATACGCAACTCGAGCTCTTCAACTTCATCTAAAGCTTTAATGTTAAAAGGTGTCGTCAACTTTCCAATAGGCTCCGCCGGGATTGAAAGGTAGATGTTTACGGATGATGTTAAGATGTGCATAAGGTTGGAATAAGGTAGAAAAGCTATTAACGCAAGAGCTACGAGCCCATGACTCCACCAGAGCGCGACATACAGGTTATGTGCCAACTCTGGATGAATGCCAAAGTAAGATAACATATTCGCGATTGCAGCGCCTAAAAAAGAGTAGCCGGACCATGGCACGTCTTTGAGAAAGAGTCTGAGACCTTCAGTTAGAAATCCAGAGACACCCACGTACAGCAATCCTGCCAACACTAACGTGTATTGAACACGGACGCCGATCCTAGAAGGGTATCTAATAATTCTTGAGATGAGGAGCATTGTTGCACTCAACACGAACAACAGTCCAAAGAAGTCTAAGAGTGACTCAATAAATGGGTAAACCTCTCCAACTAATAATTTTCCTCCAAACTTTTCAACGGTATGGTCAACAAAAACTATGCATGTGCCTATAAAGAGTACGGCGACCCCGATGAAGAGTGTTATGTGCAGACCGCCTCTAAAGTAGTCGGAAAGTATTCTAGCCTGGAGCAGGCCATACTTAAGAAAGACTTTCAACCTTTGTCCACTATGCTTAGTAACCTCTTTTAGCAGATAGCGTCCATAAAGTTTGTAGTGTTTGTACAGACCCCTGATAAATATTATTATGAACGGAATTAAGGCTAAATAAAAAACGGGTTCTGTGTATTGCGGGAGTAATGCGAAGCTCTCTCTGAATGGTTGGAGCAAAACAAAGCACCTTTGTTATGCTACAGTAGCGCTAGCGGGCTAAGTTTAATATAAAGTTAAATCGTTTTCGCAAATAGGTGGAGGTCAAAGCGTTGCGCAGAGAGTATAAGATCGTATCATGCCCAAACTGCGGCCACTTACAAATTACTTTTGCTGAGCTTTCTTTCACGTGTTATGGTTGTGGCAAGAAAAATTATGTAAGTTCCAAGTATGTGCTATACAGGTCTGAGAATCAAGAGGATGCTAGGGCGATGCTACTTTCTCTAAAGATGAAGAAAGCATGTAAATTGTAACACTCTATCAAACCATTTGGTGAAGTTTTATGGCAAACGCTTTTCTATGAGTTGCTAGATCGTATGAACATGACAACAGGCCCTGTCCTTGGTGCGCATGTCTCAATAGCGGGCTCAATTGATAAGGCTGTTGACAGGGCTGTAGAAATAGGCTGCATCGGAACGTTTCAAATATTCACAAGAAACCCAAGAGGATGGGAATCCAAAAAGCTAAAGCCAGAAGAAGTCAAACTATTCAGAGAAAAAGTTACGGCTAAAGGCTTCTCCGTACCGGTCGGTCACATGCCTTACCTACCTAACATAGCTTCGCCCTCGAAGCAACTCTTTACGAAATCTCTCAAGGTCTTGATAGCTGAGCTGGAAAGATGTGGCGAGCTGGGTATAAAATTCCTTGCAGTCCATCTCGGAAGCCATATGGGCAAGGGTATCAACATCGGTATACAAAGGGTGGTAGAGGCGTGTAGGACAGCATTAGAAAAAGTACAGAATGACGTCGTGATACTTTTGGAAAACATGGCAGGGCAGAAAAATAGTGTTGGCTCAAGATTCGAGGAGCTAAGAGAAATTCTAGACCTAATAGGGGATGAAAGGCGGGTCGCGGTATGCTTTGACACATGCCATGCATTTGCGGCCGGATACGACTTAAGGAACGAAGAGGCTGTGGAGAAGACTGTAGAGCAGTTCGATAACGTGATAGGCCTAAAGCATCTTAAGGTCATTCATATAAACGATTCAAAGGGCGAGCTCGGTAGCCATCTAGACAGGCATGAACACATAGGTATGGGCATGATAGGTGAGGAAGGTTTCAGGGCGATATTCCACCACAAAGCTCTAAGGAATCTTCCATTCATTTTAGAAACGCCTGAAGACAAGAGGGGAAACTTTAAGACAAACATACTGAAGTGTAAGGAACTCTACGGGTGAGTTATTACGGAAAAATTCAGCATAAAGACGCTAATCCTAAAGCTTATCAGGAGCATATTAACGGTAAGATTCTTGGAGTTTAGCATAGTCGGTATTATTGGAGTCTTCGTAAACCAAGCGGTGCTTTTTCTTCTGACTTACTTCCTCGGGATCTATTATGTGCTGGCGGCCGCATTCAGCTTTGAGGTTGCGCTTCTTAACAACTTCGCTCTCAACGAAATATGGACCTTCAGGAAAAGGAGCGCGCATTCGTCACGCTGGCTTAGGCTCATTAAATTTCATGTATCGAGAATACTTGGGTTCGTCGCAACAATGATAACGCTATTCCTCATAACTGAATTCTTGAACATACACTACCTAATATCTAACATAATAGCCATAGGGGTTGGCACATTCATCAATTATTCTACAAGCGATTTATGGGTCTGGAAGTAAACGTCATCCTTATGCAACATAATGCAATTTTTCATGAAACTTTTTGGAAGGAATTTCATAATCTCTGCGGTTTCTATACATGTATATAAGCTCGGTCATATCACATCTAATGAAACGTCATGAAAGCATTCAGGGCACGTGCCCTAACGGTTGCGGGCTCGGACTCAGGAGGGGGTGCTGGAATACAGGCAGACCTCAAGACTTTCGCAGCCTTGGGGGTCCACGGCATGTGTGCAATAACAGCGATTACGGCCCAGAATACCGTCGGAGTTTATGATGTGCAAGATATAGATGTGAACGTCATCAGGAGTCAGATAAGGGCTGTAGTCGAGGACATAGGAGTTGACGCCGTCAAAACAGGCATGTTGCACACCTCCCAAATAATAGATGCGGTCGCCGAAGAGCTTTCCAAGCTTTCTAAACCTATAGTCGTAGATCCCGTGATGGTCGCGAAGAGCGGTGCGGAGTTGTTAAGGCAGGATGCTGTAAAAGCTCTCATCGAGAAGATGCTTCCGATCTCTACAGTTTTAACACCAAATGCAGTTGAGGCCTCAAAGCTAGCGGGATTTGCCGTGAAGACTTTAGAGGATGCGAAGAGGGCGGCGAAAGCAATAGCCGAGATGGGACCGAAGGCGGTAGTCGTGAAGGGTGGACATATAAATGCTGAAAGATCTGTCGATACGCTATACTATGACGGTGAATTCAGAACATTAGATTCTCCAAGGATAGATACAAAAAACACGCATGGCACAGGGTGTGTTTTTGCGTCCGCCATAGCGGCTGAACTTGCAAAAGGCTCGGACATCATCGACGCAGTCTTAGTGGCAAAGCAATTCGTCTTAAATGCTATCAAAAACGGAATAAGCATCGGTAGAGGACACGGACCAGTAAACCCCTCTGCATACGTGTATGAGGCCGCCATGAGGTTTGAAGCTTTAGAGTATCTCAAAAAAGCCGTTAGGATGTTAGAATCCAATCCAGCGGTCGCAAACCTCATACCAGAGACGCAGTCTAACATAGTCATGGCTATTCCGTACGCAGAAAGCAGGGATGAGGTCGTCGCGATACCCGGAAGGATAGTAAGACAGCCGTGGGGCGTTAAAGCCTCTGGCTGTCCGGAGTTTGGTGCATCTCGATACGTAGCGAATGTCTTGCTAGCAGCTATGGAGTACAATCCGAACGTAAGGGCCGCCATGAACATAAGGCTGGGCAAGGATGTGCTGAACGCGATAAAAGACTTGACTCTCAGCGTAGCACGGTATGATATGCGGCTGGTGCCTGAAGATGTTAAGAAAACTGAAGAGATGAGCGTGAGGTGGGGCATAGGCCAGGCCGTGAAGTCCTGTGGCGAACTCCCGAACGTCGTGTATCATGAGGGCGATTGGGGAAAGGAACCGATGGTCGTGGTGTTTGGAAAGGATGCCGTAGAGGTTGCGTCGTTCGTGATCAAGCTGGCTGAAATGATAAAGTAGCCTCAGCGCTTAACCAGCAGGATTATGAGATAAATTAAAACCGCCGCCAGTATGAATGCCGGCGAGGTTCCCACAGTTACACCATCAACTTTGAACCACCAGAAGATGAACGGGTGAACTTCTTCCAGCTTTGGTATGAACCTCAGTAGGATTGGGAGTGCGACCAGCATTACGCCAACTATTATGAGGAATATGCCGAGGAATACGAAGGGTGACATTAGTTCGCTGTCCTTCATCACGCAGACCCTCGCCTAGCCGAAAGGAGTCTTATGACCTCCTCATCTTCAACCTGTTCAAATTCTTCATAAAACTGACCTATCGCAAAGAAAGGCTCCGGTGTTGATAGGCACACGACTTTGTCAACTTCTCGCCTCAAGCTTCTAACAACCTCTGGTGGTGCTACGGGTACTGCGACCACGATCGCCTTTGGTCCAAACTTCTTGATGTAGTTTATCGCCGCCCTCATGGTCGCACCAGTTGCAAGACCGTCGTCAACAAGTATGACGATCTTATCCTTTACTGGTATGGCCTCCCTTCCCGACCTATATAGTGATACGCGCCTCTTTATCTCAGCAACCTCTTCCCTAATTTTCCTCTCTATATACTGTTGCGGTATGCCCATAGACTCTATCAAGTCCTCGTTCAACACGGTCGTACCATCTTCTGCCACGGCTCCGATTGCCAGCTCCGGCTGGAGTGGTGCGCCCAACTTTCTTGGGACTATGACGTCGAGCGGACAACCCAACTCCTCTGCAACGTAGTAGCCGACGACGACGCCACCCCTAGGTATTGCCAAGACAACCACATCGTGCCCCTTGTAATCTCTAAGCGCTTTTGCCAATAGCCTGCCTGCTTCTTCTCTGTTTTTAAAAACCATACGAAAAGTAGTATGCGATTGCTACTTATAAATGCTGTAGTAGAAAAGTTGCGTTTAGTGGGCGAGCAAGGAACCGGCAATCGCCTTTGTCATTTCTAAGAACGGCGATGGGTATGCTCCTATGAATATGCCAAGGCAAGCGAGGGCTACGACCGGCATCAACATCGGTGGACCGACCTCACGCGCCTTCTCGGAGATGGGTGTTAGGGGTTTCAGGAATATTATTTGAACGAGCCTTAGGTAGTAAGCAACGCCGATGAGAACGTTGAGTATCATTATGACCGTGAAGGGTAACATCCCCGCCTCTAAACTAGCAGTTATTATCTGAAACTCGCTTACGAAAGCACTCAGGCCAGGCATCCCAGCCAGTGAAAAGGCACCTATTGCAAACGTTATGCCGCTAATGGGCATCTTGCGACCTATGCCCGAAAGCTCATCTAAGTTTCTTGTGCCGACCGTGTGTATGAAGGCTCCGGCGGATAGGAAGAGCAGTCCCTTCATGGTCGCGTGGTTCAGGACATGTAGGAGGCTTCCTGCTAAGCCGTTAACTGTAGCCAAGGATATTCCGAAGACTATGTAGCCTATATGGGCTATGCTGCTAAAGGCAAGCAATCGCTTTATATCTTCTTGTAGCATGGCCATAAGGTTACCGACGGTCATGGTTACAGCAGCATAGAATGCTAGGGCCGTTCCCCAATTATAAAGAGTCGAAGGGAATATAACGGTCAAAACCCTGAACATCGCGTATATTCCCGTCTTTATTACAACGCCTGATAACATGGCACTGATGGGACTGGGTGCGGCTGGGTGGGCATCAGGCAGCCAGCTGTGGAATGGTACCATCGCGGCGTTAACACCGAGCCCTGCTAAAAGAAGTGCCAAAATGGCGTAGCTCCATAGCTCACCAGCCATGTCTTGGAGGCCAAAGACCTTTGAGAGAGCATCCATATTGAGCGTACCCGCTACGCCGTACATGAGCGATAGCGCGAAGAGTATGGCTGCTGTACCCGCGGAGCTCATTATGAGATACTTTAACGATGCCTCTATGGCCTCCCAACTTTTGTACCTAAACGCGACGAGGACATAAGCCGATATACTCATTACCTCCCAGAAGATGAAGAAGGTCACGAAATCGCCGGAAGATGCTACGCCTACCATTCCGGTTATCATCGCTAGGAGTAGCGGGTAGTACTCCGCTTTCCGCTCCTCTATATACCCAATCGAGAAAATTGCGGATGCCAGACCCACGAGTACGAAAATAAGTGTCACATAGGCAGACAACTTATCAATGAAGATTACAGATGCCGTTTCTCTAGGTATGCTGGTAAACGTCAGCGCGCTACCCTGAAAAGTGGTATTAAGCATTTGGGTAATCGCAAAGTAAGTTATTACCGCAAGACCCGCAACGGAATAAACATCCATCATGCGCTCTACACGAAACCTTCTTGAAATGTATGCTAAGATAGGGGATACGGCCGTAAGAATTATGAGAACGTACAAGGGCGACGAGATAAAATCCACGCTCAGCCCCTCCTGACAAAGTTTCACATAAAATCCTTAATATTAAAATTAACCTATGCTATCGGACAGCTGCTCCATCCGCAGTCTATACACTTCACACAAGTCTCTTGGTACAGGATGTTAATGCTACCACAAACTGGACATTTTTCAATTTTTTCCTTTATACTCACAGTCTTTTCTGGAGTGGTGACGATACGTATTGGTTTAGGCTTTACTTTTATCTTTTCAAGTATAGTGTTTGTAGTAACGTGCTTTGTCAGAATCTGATTTACTTTAAACCCGAGCTCTTCCATCATCTTCAAAGTATTGTTAGGTGTCAGAACAACGTACTTCTCCATCCTCTGTGTCGGTGTGACCAAGACTTGTGCTGTTTTTGAAGAATCCCTATACACCGTTATTCCCTTCAACCCGAGCTTGTACGCGAAGAGGTATGCCATCATAATGTCGTCGGACGTAACCCAGCTTGGCATGTTGATGGTCTTACTTACAGACGCGTCAACCCACTTGCTAATCTCAAACTGTGCTCTGACATGGTCCCACCAAGGTATGTCGTATGCAACGAGAAATACTCTTCTCATGTCTTCTGGAATCTCGTCTAACCCTTGAACCGAGCCGCCGTTTTCAGCAACTTTTTTCAGCAACGCATCGTTGTACAATCCTGCATCCTTCAATTGTCTTTCAAACTCAACATCGCAGTAGTAGAACGTACCAACAGTAACTCTCTTTTCAAATACGAGAGCGAATTGGGGTTCAAGACCTGAAGATGTGTCCACAAGCATCGATATGCTGCCAGTTGGTGCAACTGTGGTAACGTGCGAGTTCCTTATACCGTGATTCTTTATCGCGCTTACCACCTCTTCCCAGTTTAGCGTCCACCATTCTCTATGGTAGTATCCTTCGATGGGCAATTCACCGTCCACATAGCTCGAGTTTTGAAACTCCGGGAATGCGCCCCTTTCTTTTGCCAACTCAACAGATTCCAACATAGCGTGGAACGTGATGAACTCCATGATTTTACTCATCATGGCGAATCCTTCTTCGCTATTGTACGGAATCTTCAGCGCATAAAGTGTATCCGCCAACCCCATTATACCCAGACCGACTCGCCGCGTCCTCTTGGTCATTTTCTCTATGCGCTGCAAAGGATATTTGTTGACATCTATTACGTTGTCCAAAAACCTAATGGCGAGCCTTACTGTCTTAGAAAGCTCCTCCCAATCGAACACGGGCCCGTTAGCAGTATGACGCACGAAAGCATACAGGTTTATTGAACCAAGATTGCAGGACTCGTATGGATACAAAGGTTGTTCACCGCATGGATTCGTGGCCCTGATGTAGCCCAATGCCTTCCTTAACGGGTTTCTCCGATTCAGGTTATCCAAGAAAATTACGCCAGGGTCTGCCGTCTTCCATGCCGCTTCAGCTATTGACCTGAAAAGTCTGACAGGGTCTACAGTCTTCCAAACAGTCTTTGTCCTGGGGTTTATCAACGGATAAGCTTTCTTGGATTCGTAGCTTTCCCAGAAGTCCGGCGTTATCAATACCGATATGTTAAAATTCTCAAGGTACCCTTCAGTCAGCTTTGAGTTTATGAACTTCTCTATGTCGGGATGCCATATCTCAAGTATTCCCATGTTAGCGCCTCTTCTTTTGCCTCCTTGTTTAACGACTTCCGTGACTGTGTCGATTATTTTCATGAAAGATACTGGACCCGATGCAACACCGGACGTTGAGGAAACAATATCACCCTCAGGTCTTAGCTTGGAGTAGTTTATGCCAACTCCGCCGCCAGATTTGAATATTAAGGCAGCGTCCTTAGCAGCATCCATTATCGATTCTATGTTGTCATCTATGTCGAGGACGAAGCATGCAGAGAGTTGGCCTAATCTTGTACCGGCGTTGAATAACGTCGGACTGTTTGGCATGAATTTTTTACTAACCATCAGGTTGTAGTAACTTTCAAAATTTTTAAGAACGTGCTTAAAAGCACCGTCCTGGAAAAGTTTGAGAAACTCGCTCCAACTAACTTTCATTTTTCCTTGCGAGTTAAGCTCGTCATAAAGATACTTCATACGTTCGAGATGCCATTCGTTCCAAACGACCTTATGCCCATTTTCCCCAGTTTCTAATACCAGCTTACCAACCCACTCAGACGGATTAAAGTCCTCTTTTTCGTGAACCTTCTGTCCCCCTGTTTTTGAGAAAACCAACTCATCATACAGTATGTCAGGTATTATAACAAGAGCGGCAACCCTTTGGAACATCTGCTTTGGACCTTCGATTAGCTTACCGCTCTCATCCCTTAGCAAGTACCTAGATGCCATCAGTCTGAGAGCGTTCAACGAAAATGCCTTATCGACCTCATCTACGTAGTCCTTTTCGAGTATCTTTTTCTTCTCTTCCCTTATCTTCTCCCTCTCTTTTCTGTAAAGGATGTAGGCCTTCGCCACCTCATATAGGTCGAACTTAACGAGAGAAAGCTCGACTATGTCTTGTATCTCTTCAACATGTGGTATGCGCCCGTCAGAGAACTTTTCATTCAGCAGTTTTAATACGTACTTCAAAACTTCCGAATGGGTCTTAGGATCGTACTGGTTTGTTGATACCATGGCCTTCCTGATTGCTTCTGATATTCTGTTGACATCGAAGTCAACAACTCTACCGTCTCTCTTGATTACTTTCTTGATGCGAATTTCGTTGTACACTTTTTTTGACCTCCAACTACACTTTGTTAGACCTTCAATTAAATGTTGAGATTGGATAAAAACCTTCCTTCCACAAAATGACAATCGTCTTACTTAGGAAGCGCGAAGTTCTATATCAGAGGCTCCCGTTTGAGGTGCATACTTTGAAATGCTTTAGCAACCTCTCTTCCTTAGTCTTTATGTCAACCTCCGAAATCCTTATAGTACCATCACTTAAAACATCTATCACATTAAACGAATGCAGGAAGCGCCCCCTTGTCCTTATACATGAAAACGTTCCTGCGTTCACGAGAATCGTCTCATCTATCTTGATAACGTGCCTCACGTGCCTGTGTCCCATTAACACTAGGTTGACGCGGTTTTGAAGGATTATGTCGAGCACATCACCAGCATCCTCTAAAACGTTCACCTCTCTTCCAGAGTACGGAACGGGTACTAGGTGATGATGAAAGGCTACAACCTTTAATTTCTCTGCTGGTGTCGATTTTAACACCTCTTCCAAATAGATTTGTCTACGCCTTCCTAGCCTCCCTTCGTCCCTGTCCGGCTCTGGCGAGTTTAGAACCACGAACTTTGCCCAATCTTCTTCTACTTCAAAATCCAGAGGTCCAACCATCTCCTTGAAAAGAGAATGGCCATAGTTTCTTTCGTCGTGGTTGCCCGGCGCTATGAGGAATTTGTATTTCATAGCTCTAAGAACGTCTGCCGCCAACTCATAATCTGGAAGGATACCGTTATCGGTAAGATCCCCTGTATGCACCAAAATATCGGGTTTTGGGCTGAGCATGTCGAGCGCTTCAAGGCCCATATTAAATACGTCTTCATCGAACTGGCCACACTTGGTAATGTGCGTGTCGGATATGTGCGCTATTCTGTAATTTTTACGCGACATACATTTCACAACCCAGGGTTTTAATTTTTAATCCCTAATATATTGTTCGCTCATGCTTAAACATTAACAAATGTTGGAAATTTTTCCACCGTGCTGAACTAATGCGAGGCTGCGCCGCTTGTGTTTTAATAATTTATGTAAAGTTTTATAAGATGTGGTGATTTTCATAGAAATCGTGCCGATAGTACACGTGTATGTATGGAAAGGGTTTTCAAACGAGGCCAAGAAAAAGGTGATAGAGGGTATAACTAAGGTTTTCACCACATTAGGTATTCCGACAGACGCCGTTGAGATCATAATTCATGAAGATCCGATGGAAAATTGGGGCGTGGCTGGACAGCAAGCCAGTGAAAAGTTCAAAGACGTAAAAATACCGTGACTGTCTACTCTACAATTAAGTGCCGCCGGTGGGTATATAAATTTAACTCCAACTCCTGAGGGTTTATGACGTTCTTGCGGCAGACTGGTATGTAACATGGTAGAAAACTCAGCCACTGGCGGGATTAATGTAAAATATTTGTTAGCATGGCCAACTCATCCAAATTAGGATAGGGCTTAAAATAGGCTATTCCACGATCTACCAACCACCATAAAACATCTTCATAACGATAAGAAACATAAAAGGTGTACTACTTAGTTAGCAGGACCGAAGATCTTGGTGGGTGTTATGATGTTTCTGTTCATCTTGAACCTTATTAGCGTGACGTGTGCGTAGTCGGTGCACAATGTATAGGGGTGTGAAACAAAAATTCCCTTGACTTGTAGCTCTAGATATCGGTCTGTTAAGACGTCTAAAACGAGTATCTTGTCGTTTAGGTTTACGCGAACCTTTCTACGACGTTTTTACCACGATGGCGTAGTTTAGGTCGTCTGGCTTAAGCATATCGCCTCGCCCCTCTATTATGGTTACCTCGCTAATCTTCGTGAACTCTTCAGGTATATTCTCCTCAGAAACGTTGATTTGTTTTTACGATGCAGGGCGCTATGGCTAGGATTGATGAGGCGGTTTCGCTCTTTTTAAAGGGTATTTTATAACCTATGGTGGAGACTATTCCCCTCTTCCGGCTGTGAGTCACTTCTATTTCGTAAAGCTTAATAAATTGTTAAGGTTTTCTTTTTTGTTAGATTCGGGATGTGGGTTTCGAGGTGGCTTGGTGAGTGCTATTCTAAGCTTTACGTGAGGTTTGGGGGAGAGTTGTTCACGTTTTCGGAGGCTGAAGAGTTTTTGTCATTTGATAGGAATAGGCTTTCGGTTGCCTTTAGTAGGCTTCATTCTAAGCGGCTTCTGCTTGTTTTTGAGCGTGGTAGGCCTAGGCTCTATAGGCTTTTGGATGCGGAGAATTTCCTTT